>ENA-ORDA01002128-ORDA01002128.1-marine-metagenome-genome-assembly--contig:-NODE-2128-length-15420-cov-2.207456_pt1 | contig 15420 bp, 12 predicted proteins | sample MGYA00237778_ERZ508506 | MGnify/ENA primary metagenome ERZ508506 (study PRJEB26177, sample SAMN06267891) | marine metagenome | isolation source: Monterey Bay, California, USA | place: Pacific...
TACTCTGTTTGCCACTAAAATACCACCGTGAGCAACGTAACATTTAATTTGAAAGTTTTGTCCTGCTACTGCAGTAACAACTCCTTTGATTACTTCGCCAGTTCCACCAACAGCTGATGTAGCTGAAGTTTGAATTTGTACCATTACTGTTTCTCCTACTCTAAAGTTTACAGGCTCAGTTTTATCTGTAGTAATTCCTGTGCTTCTTGGTTGTGCAGTTGGTACACTAAAGTTAAGTGCTGTACCTGATGCTCCTGCTACAATTGCTCCTGCAACAGCTCCACCTGGTAATGCGCCTTGATTTCCTAAAGGAATAACATTAGCATAACGTGTGTGTAATCTACCTTGCTCAGTCCAGATTATTTGATCTGAAGTGGAAGGCATCTCCGCTGATACCATACGTAAGAAAGAACCGATAGATCTGTTTCCATATCTTTCTACTTCTTTTTCGTATACATCAGGTAAAAATTGTTGACCCCACTGAGCAAAATTTGCATCAGTAAAATCGATATAGTTCCCAGGATACATTGTTTTGCTCTGGGTTGGTTGTAAAGCGGCTGGTATGCCTACTGTAAATGCCATTTGTTTTGATTTTAAAAATTATTTATTTCCATTTAATGCGCAATTTTGATGAATCATCGCCAGAAACTACTCTAATTTTTTGACCGCTAGAACTCATAACATTACTGTTATCAGATCGCGGAGACATATCTATATTTTTAGCAGCTTTAGCTTGATCTTTTATAGCATCGGCACGGCCTTGCTCATAAAAATGATTAGCTATTTTATCTGCATTTGCTCCTGCGAATAATGCTTTATGGTAACCTCTTGCATCTGCAACAGTACCATCTTTACCTATAAAGGTATTAGCAAAATTCTTTATATCTGACTGAAATTCTTTAGTCTTTAATGGATTATCTACTTTAAAACGATATTTATTTTTTCCAACGCTAAAATCAAAACCTTTGAAATCGTCTGAAAAAACATTATCAGTTTTACTTAAAAAATCCTTTTGTAATTTCTCACTTTCTTCTTGTAATTGCTTGTGGTTATTATAATAATCATAAGCCTCTTTATATTCAGGAGCAACTTCATTTTGCTTTCTTAACTTAAGATCAGCATAGTATTTTTCCTTACTTGTTGTAAAGTGGTTTTGAGCATTAAATAACTCTTCTTTAAAAGCTAATTGTTTAGCTTTAACTTCTGACGGATCATCCGCCTCTTCATCATAACTAAAATTTTTATTGAGTAAAAACTCAACATCATCTTGGTTTAAATGAGGTTTTGTATTTTTATAATATTCACGCATAAGCGTTACATTATCATATTTACTAATGTCTCTATTTAGATTAACATAATCTTCTAAAGAACCACCAGTCTCTTCCATAAATGTAACTAACTTTTCTACGTTTTCAGGAAGCATTTGTTTTTCAGCTTCCTTAACTTCTTCTTTTTGTTCTTTTGTTATAGAAGTTTTTTCTTCTTTAACAACAATTTCTTCATCTTCTTTAATTAACTCTAAAGGTGAATCGTTTTCTTCTAATACTTTTTCTTCATTTTGAACGGTGTCGCTTTTTTCACTGGACTGCTCCCGTACTTCTTTGTCCACTTCTTTGCTATCTCCGGTTCGTTCGCCCACAGATACCTCCTTTGTTTCTCGCTCTTGAATGGCATTTTTTTCTTCTTTTTGTACAGGAGGTTTATCTAAATTGACTTTATAAACACCATCGTCTTGTAAGCCGTATTCAGATGCAACTTCCCCAGTTTCTACTGCTTTATCTAATACAGCAGCTTCTTGTTCTTGCTTTGTAGGTGCTGGACTATCGTCTGCAACAGCCTTAACTTGTACTTTTTCTTGTTCTTCCATAATAATATATAATAAAATAATTTAATTTTTACTTAGGTTCAAATCTTGATAAGTCAATACCACCTAGTACGTCATTACCTTTTGACTCAAATGATTTTGCTGGTTTACCAGTTTGTGGTGGACCAGATAAACTTTTAGCTGATGTTTTTAAATTAGCAACTTCAACAGCTGTTTCATTTTGTTTTTCAACTAATTCTTTTTGAGCTTCTAATTCTAATGCTTTTAATTTAACATTTAAATCATACTCAAACTGCATTAGCTCTCTTTTTGTTTGAGCTTCTACTTCTAGTTTTTTAATTTCAAACTCAATATCAGCTTGTCTATATTGAATTTTAGATTCTGTTTTAATTTGTTCTGCTTGTGCTTTTGCTTCTTCTATTTGTATCTGTGCAGCGCCTTGAGCTTCAGCTTGAGCAACACTAGCTGCTTGAGCCATTTGTTGATCTATTTGTTGTTTCTTTATACGTCTTATCTTAAGTACTTGATTTGCAAGTTTAAGATTTTTTATTTCACGTATATCAATAGCATCTTCTAAATTAATACTATCTCTTGATAATGCAGCTTGTATATTAGCTTCTAATAAAGATTTTTCTTCTTCATCAGGCATAAGCTCTAAAAATATACCAAAATCATGTAAATGTAAATTTTTCATTTCCTCTAAAGAACCTACTGAGAATCTACCAAGCGCACCTATAAATGCTTCTTTTGTTGGATGAAACTCTAATACATCTTTAAATCTTAAGCATATAGATTCAGCTAATGCTAAAGTTATGTACATGCTTGATGATAGTATATGTCTTGTAGCTGTATTACTGTTTGCAGCGGCAAGCTTTTGAACGCCAACTAACGAGTTAGGATCAGGATCAGAACCATCTCTAGCTTCATTTAAACCAGTAATATCTCTAATCATTTGTATATACTGGTTATATGCGGCTATAAGTATTTGTATTTGATTACCTTGAGTTCCTGGTAATTCTTGTATCGGTACTTTACCTGGGTTTTGATCTCCTTCAACAGTTAATGATCTACCTATAATAGAACCTGTTTGGAAATACATGTTTAGTGCTTCTTGAGCATTATAGTTTGTACCATTACCTAAATCAACTTCTGCAATACCATCCGCATCTAAGAATACACCCGATGGAACCATTCGCTGAATAGTTTGCTGTAATTTTAAATGTGTTAATTGTATTAAATCAGCATAAGGTGTCATTTTAGAAACAAGAGATGTAATACAACCTTTATATATTCTTGGAGCTGATACAGTGTAGTTCATTAATACTTTATTAGTATTAGAACTAGGTCTTATCATATTTGTAGCTTTGTTCCATTCAAGTAAAATATTACTACCTAATATGTAAGCTCCTTCATATATAACCTCTCTAGCTTGTGCTACTCTTTCAAATCTTGTTCTTTTATCTTGAGGTGGATTAAATTGATCATCTTTTAATATAGCTTTTTCTGCTCCTGTAGATGTTTCTTTAATCTTATAAACATTATTTTCCCAAGTTTTCCAATTAAAATATAATACAGTTAATGTATTATTGTTATCTATTTCACTATTTCTGTTTCTATTAAAATGATCTTTATTATAATTAGTCCAGTTAGAGCCTTTTTTAACAAATTCAGCTATTTCTTCATTTGGTAAATCTGGAAATTGTTTTTTAAGTTCATTTACTGGTATTCTTTTTATTTCACCAAAATAATAACAATCTTGAAAATTAGGATCTTCAGTGTAAGACCAAACTAAATTAGCTGGATCTACGTAGTCTAATTTTATACCGTCTGTATTATTAAATGTATTTTTAACAGCACCTATTCCTAAAACAGCTAAATCATAATCTACACGTTTTTTTAATTCTGGATATTTATTAGTTAAAAAAACATTATTAATAGCTTGCTCTTCAGCTATTTCTATACCTTGTTTATAGTTTAATTGCATGTAAACCTCTAGTTCATCTGTGCTAGCAGGAACTTCATCTTTAGGTATATTACGTGCATTAACACCGAGTTCTTGTTCTATTACACCAAGAACTTCTTGAGATGCCATATCTCTTTCTACTTTCTTAACGTAGTTAGTTCTTTCTTTTGTAGCTACAGGATCTTGTGCAAAAGCTTTAATATCAAAAAGTCTATCTTGCATACCGTTAACAACTATGTCTACAAACTTAGGTATTATAGGTACAGGTTTCCAGTCTAAATTTAAATAAGATAAATCACCATTTGTAGCAAATTCATCTTTATATTTTTTAATAGATTGTTCACCTCTTGCATATAATCTGAGTCTATTAAACTCTTCGCTTACTTGATAATACATGCCTGGGTTATTATCTCTATTAAACCACTCTTGTTCAATAGCTCTTCCAACCGATAGACCATATTCAGAAGACATTTTTTCTTCATCTGAGACAGCTTGACTCGGAAATTGTGTAGGAAGTTGTCCTGTTGTTATTGCCATATTTATTGTATTATCTTACTTGCTGATCCATCGTTTTTATATTTAGCAAAACGAAAATCTATTTTTTTTGTTGTTCTTTGCATGTTTGGTCTATACATATGTTTTCTACATGCCATTACTGCTAGTCCACTACTTATGGATGCATCATGAGATGTTCTTCTAGATATATCAAAACGTGCCCAGTCTTCTAATGTTTTTTGAAAATACATATTACCATGATTTTCTTCTTTACGTCCTACATAATCTTCTATGTAAGACTCAATAGCAGCGGCATGAGCTTGTTTTATATCTTCAGATGTATTTGGTATACCTCCTAATTCTATTTCTGTTTTAGATAAATTACCTAAGAGTTTATCAGGTCTATTCATTGAATAACCTCTATAACCTCTTCTTTTTAAGTGATATAATAATCTTGGTTTATTATTTTCTGCAAGTATTGGCATACCGTAAAATACTAATGCCATTAATACTTCTTCAAAAAATATTTCTGCTGTCTGTGGTCGTGCTATATATTCTAAAAAAAACTTAGTATTAGGCACATCGTTTACCATAGAAAAAGTAGTTAATCCGTGAAGAGCACCATTAGACCCACCACCCCCAACAGTACCGCTGATATCATAACTATCGCATCCGAAGGCTCCGAAGCCATCATTGCCAGGATATTTAATACCATTTTTTGTAATTATATTGTTTTGTATATTATCTGGTGGTATCCAAGATATTTTAAACCTACCGTTTTTAGTAGGTACCCATATAACTTTAGTATCTTTTATACCATTTTGCCAAGCAAAAGTTCCACGAACAACATAACCTTTAATAGCCATCTCTTCGTTAAAATCTATTTGCTCGTATATTTTAGTTAGATTAAATAATGAATTAACTGTTTCATCTCTAAAAGCGTGCTTTTCAGATCTTGGAAATTGTCTGTAATATTCATTTAAAGCATCGCTGTCTCTTTTTAATCCTTCTACTTCATTTTCCCAATGATCAATGACTCCCGTAAAAATTTTTTCTCCATCAATTCCTTCAATCGGTTCTGATGGTGTGTCGAAGACAGGATATCCGAATTTATCAATAAACCCTTCGTATCCCCATTCCATAGGTATGAACAAAGAATATAATCCACTTGTAGTCTGGCCATTGCGGTTTCTATTTGTGACATCTGAATTATAAAATAATTTTTTAAAGTTATCTCCACCTTTGTTTAAAGCATTAGATGTTGATCCCATCATGCATTTACCAACTACTCTGGCACCGAGCCTGAGGCATGTTTTTGTGACTCTCCAGTTGTTGAGTATATTGTCCGGCTTCTCCCATTTACCCGATTCATCATGGACGAGGAGTTGTAACTTCTCCCCATCGTACGAGTTGTCTCCCGTGTTCTTCCAGTCGATCGTGGTATCGAGCCCCTGCCCAAATTCCTCCTGACTATAGGTTTCTTTAATGGCGTTTCTGGTAAGTCTTCTTGACGGTATTTTATAGGAAAGCTCCGTCTTCGGTCGTTCCATCCCATCCTGTATTGGTTTGAAAAAAAATGGATAGTTGATTGATATGGGTACAATCTTGTCTGTAAACATCTTCTTTGCATCTGCTCCAGTTTTAGATAAAACCCCAAATCTAGAGTCCTTGGAAGTTGTTGCCAAGTTAACAGTCTCTGAGGATGCCATGAAGCTAAACCCAGACCGTCTATTCTTGAGGTAGCACATTCCATAAGATCTTTTATCTGCCTTGCATGCCTCCCAGAAGTAATAAAAGATTCTGTTTGCCTGCCTAAAATCTGGTGCTCCCACGTCGATTTTTGTCCAAGAGAGATAGACATAGTGCGATCCTGTAATGTAGTTCGCGGAACCGTTGCACATGAACCAATACCCATCATTACGATAATTAAACTCACTATCAATATATTTGTAGTATTTTTCTTTAATATCTTCGGGATAGGATTGAAAATCATATATGCTTTTTATTTTATTTAAAGATTCAGGTTTATTTTTTATTTTAAAAAATTGATCTGACTGCTTTAAGTCTTCTCCATCTATTGCATCTGGAGTTTTAGGTATTGCTACCTTAAGACCTTGTATTTCATATATATCACCTATTGTACCGTTTTTACTTATTATAACACAGTCTAAATCTTCATTGTATCCATATTCAAACTTCTTATGTTTATTAAGATGCTTAATTTTTTTATCAGATAAATGAGTATTGTGTATTTTATAAAGCGTTTGTTTGTACATTATTTGATTCTATTTTCAACACCTAAAAAAGTATGAGATTCTTTGCTAGATTTTTTATCAGATAACTCTTCAATTTTTTCTATAATTTTTAATGAATCTTCTATTGCAACCCACTTAGCTTGAGCTGCTGTTTTTGCTTTTTCAGGATCTAATTCAGATAAATCAATTTTTTGTTTAATAACTTTTTCAAGTTCAATCAATGCTTTTTCCGCTGCTTCTATTATTCTTTTTCTTCGGTCCATAATTAATAGTTATATGATTTGATAAAATTCTATAAAGTTTTTGACCTTCAATATTAAATTCATATTCAGAGTTAGGTGTAAACCCTACCACGTCTCCTATAGACACTCCTAATGAACTTAATTGGCTGTTTGTATATGCTAGCTCCCCTTTTAAATTTTCATCTGTATCAAGCGCCCATTTATCTTTTATTTTTATAGGCTTTACAAAGCAATATCCAGGTAGCGCAACCCACTTGTTATTTTTTTTACATGCAAAAACTTGATCTGTTCCTACAGTATATTTGTCTTCATCAAGATAACTAGCAGAATTACGTTCTTGCTGTTGTTGGTTTAACCATCTTCTAAAAACATTATGATGAACAATTATTTCATCTCCTACTTCTACTTCTGTTTTTATACCAGCTGGAACACTAACAACTTTGCCAATACGATTAACAAACACGTGATCTCTTTCTGTAATCTCTGTATTAACAACTAATTTTTTGTCATCAACATCAACTACGTTATTGTAACGATTTTCAGTAGATATAATATAATCAAAAAGTGCCTGCATTAATAATCTAAGTTATATTCAACAGATACTGCCATGTTAGAATTAAAATGTTTCCACGGTAGTACTTCTTTGTTTTTAGTTATAAATATTTTAAAAGAACCATCTTCTTCTAAGATATCTGAAATAGTATGCCCTCCATAAACTTCTTGACCTACTGAGTAGTGCATAGCCTCATTTTTATAATCTGTGCCTACACTTATTTTTCTTATTAACTTTGCCATTTAATTTAATTTAGTATGTCCATATCGTTATAGGAGGTGCACCTTCATAGCCAACTCCAACGTGAACAAAATTGTTTTTTCTACTTATACCTATTCTTGTAAACCCAACTTCTATAGCTGCCTTTACTAACTTATAAGTAGCTTCACCGCCTATGCATGCAATATCAACAGCTGCACCGTGGGCGTGTTCCCCAGGTTTTGCTTTCTTTGCTTCTATTGGATGCTCAGGCGATCTGTATGTTGATGTAAGTTTGATTGGGTATCCATATACCTCTCTTAGGTTATCGAGCATTATAAGCAATGCTCTGTCCATTTTATCAAACTCTTTAAATTCAGATTCATTAAAATATTTCATGCTTCATTCTTTTGATTTTTTTACTATCATTAAAATGGTATATGCTATTGATAGTAATAATACTATTGTCTGTAAAACTGTATTCATTTCCGGTATTATTGAAAATATCATTGCGCCTACGTTTATTCCAAAGATCTTAAAATCTTGTTCTATCATTGTTTATGTTTGTTGTTACCGAATACCTTCTCGACGCCGCGAGAACCGAAATAGCCTCCTATGACTATAGTTAATAATGAAGTCACTGATTCCAGTGAATAGCCGGCGTACCACCCTATAACATATGATATTGTTAAAAATACAAGAACCAATGGACGGACATTGGATGCAAGCCAATTTCCGCTTCTAGCATCTGCGACCCATCTTTTGGTTGTGCCGTCTATTTCAGCTCGTTCTATTTTTAACTTCTCTAGGGCAACTTGTTTGTCAGCTTCAGAAAGCTGCGAGTTACCACTAATTAGTTCTGATATTACATTCCCTGGCAATATTGCATCGCCGACCATACCCAGAATACTAGGGGCTTTTTCGATTAAAAATCGTCCAACCCCTGTTTCTTTAAAAGGTTTTTTCTTTTCACTCATTTGATTTAATTTAAGCTATTGCTAAAAAGATGAAGGTTGCATTATTTTGGTTAAATGGAAAATAGATGTTTTCTATAGAAAATCCATTACTATCAAAATTAACATCGTAGACTCCACCCGCGCTTGATGTAGATTCGTTATCACTTGACTGAGCCCACAAAGTCACATTTCTTGGATTAGAAGTACTTCTTTTGTTATCAATAATATTCCATTCATTATTAGCAGAAGTTGCATTTTTAATCATTACAAAAGCTGGTTCAAATCCAGTGTAAATAAAATTACCAGTTGCTCCCGTACCGACGTACGAGCCTACTCTGCTGTAACCCGGTATTGAAGTGAAACAATAGGCTATCATAGTATTTCCATTACCATTAGCTACACTTGCAGAACCAACAGAAAAAACACTACTTGTAGAATCTGTATTATTGAATGCTGTACTTGCAGTTTGAAAATCATCAGTTAGATTTAATTTTCCATACTTTGTAGCACCGACATTACTCGAATATACAGTCCAGTTTTTAACAGCACTTGCATTCTTAATTATTATTAATTCTGGTGTGTCTATTCCGTGTCCAATAGTAGCATTAGCTTCTGTACCAGTCCATTTTACAATACTAAATCCAGCATTTACATTAGCTGATACTTGACTTGTTATTGTACCGTCCGTGTTTGATACTGCTGTACCGCCTGCTTTCCAGTTCCAAGCTACGTAGTTATTATTTAGCTTGTTAGTCTGTTGACCAGTATTTGAAGGTAGAGTAAATCCGTTAGAATCAAATGAAGTAAAAAAATCTGTGCTTGTTATTTCTGCACTTGTAGCGTTTGATAATAATGCTTTATTAGCACCTCTTACTGAATCTTGTAATATATGACTGTTTGCATCTGTACGGTCTTTTATCCAAACAAAATCTGGCTCAAATCCAGTTCCTGTAACAGCTTGAGTACTACCAGTACCAGTATATATAACACTGTTAAATGCATTTGTAACTGCTACTGCAGGACATTCTATTTCGTTATAAAGCGTTGTTACATTAGCAGCTGATAGTGCTGAGTCGTATATACGTATTTGGTCTATTGAGCCATTTAATAATGCAGAAGTACTAATAAAAGAGCCAATTTCAAAAGCATTTGAATTTGTCATAGATGGAGCACCAGTAATTCCTGTTCCTGCTACGCCATTTACATAAATTTGAGCATTTCCGCTTGAATCCAAAATACCCACAACGTGATACCAAACCCCAACAGTTGCTGTAACACCAGCAATAGCTTGGGAATTATAAGCTGAATTATTTCTTATTGCAAATGTAAATCCTTTTGACAAATAATCTTCATATCTTAAATGAAGGTATTGAGTACTACTTCCAGAAGTATAAAACCCTTTACTTACTAAAGTAGCATCAGCTCCTCCTGTAGGCAAAGCATCAAATTTAACCCAACAAGAAATTGATAAATTAGAATAATTAGTTGTTATGGGAGTAGCGATTGTACTACTTGTTCCATTAAACGCTCCAGCAAATCCAAACTTACCTTCAGTATTAAAGTTTACATTAGTAGCTGTACCATTGTAATTACCTAACTGATCTGTAGCATCTGACATTTTGTAGTATGCAATGCTGTTAGGGTTTGCACCTTCATATTCAACATAAGAATAAGTAGCTGTTGTAGTTGTTTCGTTATACAAAGCTGTTACAGCTGCTTGTTGTAAAACTGAATTAAATACGCGTACTTGGTCAATACGTCCAGTAAAATAATTAGTACTACCTCCTGTATAACTTTGTCTACCTATATTAGTTGGATTACCGTTGTTATTGCCTCCTGTGCTGTATTGAAGAGTTCCATAAGGAGAACTCCAACCAGAGCTACTTGTGGATTGAGCAACTCCATTAAAATAAATTGCAGAAGAAGTAGGACTGAAGGTTACAGTTACATTAGTCCAAGTATTTAAACTAACTGCAGAGGTTGTAAATAAGCCATAAGCAGCACTACCATATCCTCCAAAAAGAATTGTACCATCGCTATTAAACCTAAAAACCCATCCACTATTTTGTGGACTTCCACCACTTTCATAATTTTCTAAAATAATTCCATTACTTGCAGCTGTTGGATATATCCACGCTGAAATAGTAAGTGAGGTATATTGAAAAGCAGAATTACCTAAATATATATAACTACTACTCCCATTGAATACCGCTGCATTACCAAACTTACCAGCAGCATAAGTTATACCACTAGGCGTACCAGGATATGTATTACTAGGTATAGACGTAGTAGCATTATTTAACTGATATGTTGCTACACTTGTAGTCTGCACATCTGTTGTAAATAACTGATCCGTGTCCGTAGTACAAGCGGCAGAACCGAAAGCTGATAGTAAGCTTTGTCCAAACATATTAAACTGCTATTTGTGAGATAGTGTACCAGAACTCAGTGGCACCTACACATGTAATTTGTATAAAGTTTTTAGCAGCTGCAGTGTCGTCATAGGTACCAGATATTCTATTGAATGTACCTGCAACACCGCCTACTGTAAAACCTACTGTATTAGTTCCACCTGCACCAGTTACAACTATAACTTTACTTACACCGATAACAGCGTTAGTTATATTAAGTGTTGTATTAGCATTAGGCGTCAATGTAAATACTTGAGCTGCTGTATAGTCTACATCAATTGTAGCTGCTGCTGTTAAAGTACTAGCTGTTGTAAACTCAGTACCCACTTTAACACTAGTAACACTACTTGTTGCTAGCTTACCTGTTGTTACATTTGAATCTAGGATTTTACCCGTTGTTACAGCATTGTCTGCTAGTACGTTACTTGTTACTTTTGTTAAAGCCATTTTTTATTAATTTTCTTTTATTGCTAGATATATATATGTTCCACCAGATGCATTAATCCAAGCTTCTGCTGATGAAATTGTAAATCCTGTAGCTGTAAATGCAGTATTCCAATTGTTGCTTTCTGAAGCATTTAAATTTGGAAATAAAGCATATGCATTTGATCCCATTCCTCTTGCACTATCCATAACAACCCAACTACCAGTACTATCAGTTCTTTTAATCATAATAAATCCAGGTTCAAAACCCGTTGTTATTGAGTTAGCGCTTGCTGTTCCGCTATAAGTGCCCACTTTGCTATAACCTGCTATTGATGTGAAACAGTAGGACATGAAAGATCCTGCATTAAAAAACTTTCCGCTTCCACCGGCTGCAGTAAATACGCTTGATGTAGGAGCTGTAGCGTTCCATATTGAAGTGTCGCTAGCGTTAAGTGCTTGAGTTGAATTAAGTAAAAGATAACCATTACTTAAGGGTGGAACTTGTACAGCCCAATTTCCTGTTGAGTCATAACGTTTAGCTATCACTAAATCCGGTGCAGCACTAAGTCCATGTCCAATAGTAGAATTAGCAGCTGAAGTTGAATTAAATTGTACAATACTAAATCCAGCAGCTTGATTTGCTGAAACTACACTTGTGATTGTTCCATCAGTGTTTATAGATGGTGTACCTCCGGCTTTCCAAGCCCATGCAACGTAATTACTACCACTAGCGTTTATGTAAGCATTTCCACTACTAGGTAAACTAAATCCATTGGAATCAAAAGAACTCATATAAGCATTTCCTCCACCATTATAGCTACCGTTTGTGTTGGAAGTGCATAGTGTTATATCAGCACCTCTTATACTATCAAAAACTAAATTAGTGAGATTGCTTGTACGATTACCTATCCACAAAAGATCTGGTTTAAATCCTGTTGTTATAGATTGTGTTCCACCAGTTCCTGCATATGTAGTAGGAGAAAAACTACTAGCTAAACTAGGTGTTGCTGTAGAACCGTCAGCTGCAAAAGCTAGGTAGATGTATGAACCACCGTTTGTGTTAGCATTACTTGTGGTAGTTTGTAACTGAAAACCATTACTTAAAAATGCTATATCGTAACCACTACTGCTTTCAGCAGAACTTGTATTTGCAAACAATTCGTGTTTTTCATTTGCCGTTCCAACTCTTTTGTTGTCAACTATTAGCCAACTAGCACCACTTGCATCAGTTCTCTTAATCATCAAAAACGCAGGTTCAAAACCTGTTTGTACCATTGTTCCATTTGTACTTCCGTTTCCAGTATAAGTACCTACTTTGCTAAAACCTGGTTTTGATGTGAAAGAATAAGCTATATAATTATTATTTGTACCATTTACAAACCAATCATTTTTTAGATTTATCACATCACTTGTGACGGCACCATTCCAAAAGTAATTAATTGCATTAGAATACGCACCAGTACTATTAAAATACATACTACCATCCCAACCATTACCTAATAAAGATGAGCCAACAACCCAGCTACCAGCACCACCACTTTGTCCAGTTCCGCCAATACCTTTTATGATAACTAGTTCAGGTGCTGAGTCTAATCCGTGTCCTAATGTACCTGTAGTGCTATTTGGATAACCTACTCCTGTATAACTAGCAATACTAAATCCCAATGTATTATTAACACTAACTTGAGTATTTATAGTTCCATCAGTATTTGCTACAGCAGCTCCTCCGGCTTTAAAGTTCCAAGCTACGTAGTTATTATTTAGCTTGTTAGTCTGTTGACCAGTATTTGAAGGTAGAGTAAATCCGTTAGAATCAAATGAAGTAAAAAAATCTGTGCTTGTTATTTCTGCACTTGTAGCGTTTGATAATAATGCTTTATTAGCACCTCTTACTGAATCTTGTAATATATGACTGTTTGCATCTGTACGGTCTTTTATCCAAACAAAATCTGGCTCAAATCCAGTTCCTGTAACAGCTTGAGTACTACCAGTACCAGTATATATAACACTGTTAAATGCATTTGTAACTGCTACTGCAGGACATTCTATTTCGTTATAAAGCGTTGTTACATTAGCAGCTGATAGTGCTGAGTCGTATATACGTATTTGGTCTATTGAGCCATTTAATAATGCAGAAGTACTAATAAAAGAGCCAATTTCAAAAGCATTTGAATTTGTCATAGATGGAGCACCAGTAATTCCTGTTCCTGCTACGCCATTTACATAAATTTGAGCATTTCCGCTTGAATCCAAAATACCCACAACGTGATACCAAACCCCAACAGTTGCTGTAACACCAGCAATAGCTTGGGAATTATAAGCTGAATTATTTCTTATTGCAAATGTAAATCCTTTTGACAAATAATCTTCATATCTTAAATGAAGGTATTGAGTACTACTTCCAGAAGTATAAAACCCTTTACTTACTAAAGTAGCATCAGCTCCTCCTGTAGGCAAAGCATCAAATTTAACCCAACAAGAAATTGATAAATTAGAATAATTAGTTGTTATGGGAGTAGCGATTGTACTACTTGTTCCATTAAACGCTCCAGCAAATCCAAACTTACCTTCAGTATTAAAGTTTACATTAGTAGCTGTACCATTGTAATTACCTAACTGATCTGTAGCATCTGACATTTTGTAGTATGCAATGCTGTTAGGGTTTGCACCTTCATATTCAACATAAGAATAAGTAGCTGTTGTAGTTGTTTCGTTATACAAAGCTGTTACAGCTGCTTGTTGTAAAACTGAATTAAATACGCGTACTTGGTCAATACGTCCAGTAAAATAATTAGTACTACCTCCTGTATAACTTTGTCTACCTATATTAGTTGGATTACCGTTGTTATTGCCTCCTGTGCTGTATTGAAGAGTTCCATAAGGAGAACTCCAACCAGAGCTACTTGTGGATTGAGCAACTCCATTAAAATAAATTGCAGAAGAAGTAGGACTGAAGGTTACAGTTACATTAGTCCAAGTATTTAAACTAACTGCAGAGGTTGTAAATAAGCCATAAGCAGCACTACCATATCCTCCAAAAAGAATTGTACCATCGCTATTAAACCTAAAAACCCATCCACTATTTTGTGGACTTCCACCACTTTCATAATTTTCTAAAATAATTCCATTACTTGCAGCTGTTGGATATATCCACGCTGAAATAGTAAGTGAGGTATATTGAAAAGCAGAATTACCTAAATCTATATAACTACTACTACCATTAAATACCGCAGCTTGACCAAATTTACCAGTAGCATACGTTACGTTACTAGCAGTTCCATTGTAATTTGTAGTTAAATCATTAGCATTACCATCTAATTGATATGTTGAAATAGACTGAAATGGACTACCATCTAATATTTGAACTGTATCTGTTGTACAAGAACCACCTGCCGCAGCACTATTGGAATTTATTAGTCTTTTACCTAACATAAATTTGTTTTATAATTCTTCTGATTCTACTGGAAAAAATACTATTGAATATCTTAATAAGGATTCGTAAGTTGTTAAAGCGTTTATTGCTGTTTCAAATCCTGCTGCTTTAGTTATAATAGAACCACGCTCTGTAACAACGCTAGAAGGCACGTCTACGCTTCTTTCTGCTTTACGTAGTATATACCAATCAGTAGGTGTTAAAAGCCTGTTAGCTTCTTCCTTAACGCTTTTTATTAATTCTAATTTTTTAGCATCAATATTGTAGTTTCTTTCATTTGTAACGTCATAAGTTGGTTCTCCATCACTATCTAAAACAGCTTCGCCATCTTCATCTACAATTGGTGTGTGTACTTCGTGAGTAGAATCAAAGTCAATATCAATTACAGGATAAGTAAATACTTCGTTTTCGCTATCAAATTCAATTGCTCCTAACCTTTGGCTAATAGAATCATAAGATGGTTTAACCACGCTATAAAATCCGTAAGCTGAAGGGTCAGATACATTTCTGAAGTTTAAGTGTACACCGTTTTCATCTTCCCATACATTAGGAAGTTTTCTCCAAGTTTTTATTTGACCGTTGAAATCTTTTGCTTTCATATTATTGTGCTTTTGAAATTGACATCCAGTAATCGCCACTTGCTATGGCAACTATTTGAATTAG
>ENA-ORDA01002130-ORDA01002130.1-marine-metagenome-genome-assembly--contig:-NODE-2130-length-15417-cov-3.255997_pt1 | contig 15417 bp, 21 predicted proteins | sample MGYA00237778_ERZ508506 | MGnify/ENA primary metagenome ERZ508506 (study PRJEB26177, sample SAMN06267891) | marine metagenome | isolation source: Monterey Bay, California, USA | place: Pacific...
AGTTATTTGTTCATAATATAAGACATTACTTGCCCTCCGGTGTGTAGATATCAGCCATGCGTCGGCAGTGGTCCGCCGCCAGCGTGAATGCTGAGCATCTGCCATTGTCCCATTCGCTGCTGTCGTACGTATCTTTGGAGAAGCGCTCAAGTAGCAGCTGGATCTCGCGCAGCTTGTTGCTCAGGATCTCTTCGACGTCCTGCTGGGTGTAGCTCTGTTGGTATCTCATAGATATAACCCCATTGCCTTGAACTTGGCTAAGATTTTAGTCTTGCCGTTACGGTTAATTGTCACGATCTGGTGCGTCACATGGTCAACGTCGCACGCCTCGTCACACGTGTAGGCTAGTGCCTCTTTGAGATCGGCAAATACCTTGTCATTGTCCCATCGCTTAGCGTGCTTTAGCTTAAACTGTACCTGATACATCATTGACCCCCTGTCAGTATGTCTAGGATTTCGCATAGGCGCACGGTCTGCTCAGCCGTAGGGCCGTAGCCTAGCTCTAGTTTGTTGTACATCTCGTGCCGTGCGGTGTTGATCTGCTCGGCAAGTAGACGTGCCTCTTGTAATAGCTCAGCGTCGGTCATTCTGCAAACCTCTTGTCTATTTCGGCATCTAGCCAGTTATGTACAATGTCTTCGACGAACGACACAGCGTCGCGCTCGCCTTTGTCCTCGGCATTGTCGTGAAGCCAGTCTAGGTCCAGCGCCATACGTCTCAGTACCTTCTCCTTGTCACCCTTCATGCTGGGTTACCCCCGCAGCATGTGCAGGGGCATGTACGCGCCACTTCAGACGCTACAAACTCGTTGATTGACTCGACACTGTACCCTAGTGCATGACCCATGGTGCGCTGTAGTCGGATACGTGCAGCTGTACCGGTACGTGTAGCGGTAGGGTAACCGTCACCCACTAGCATTAGCTCTAGCTCCCATTCGAGCGCTTTGTCGTCGTCCTGAGCCACGATTAGGAAGCGGTTAGCCTCCCCGCTCTCGCCTACGCCATCGACCAGTAGCCATGACAGGCCCATCTGCTCCGCCGTGATGGCTAATGTGGTGAGCGCTACAGCAGACTTCTCAGAGTCTGCAATGGCTAGCGTACGCTTGCTGTCAGGGTTTGCGACGTCGGTTATGTCGCGGATAATCTCGTTGGTGTAGCTCATGATAAAACCTCCTGTGGTCGTACAATAGAGTAGAATACCGAGTCTTCAATGATGCTGACGTCCCCGTCCTGACGCATCACCATGTCCTCGTTGCCAGACTGGTCTGCTATGGCATTGAGCGCCACCATGGCTGCCTGATAGGTGGCGTAGACTGCCAACACCCGCTCACCCTCGTAACGCTCGCCTTCACTTAAGATCCATATATTCATTGGTATTGCTCCCTGTATTCGTCAAATGCTAATTCAAATGCGTCGTGCTTAATGGCTTGCGGTATCGCGATACGCTGCTGCTCTACCCCGTTGAGCCACCATGCGTTGACGCGGTACTCGTAGTCGCTACCCCGAAGCTCGACGCTGACGTCAACCTCGACGTCCAGCTGTCCCTCGTCCCATGCGACCAGATACATCATTCTGCACCCCCTAGTAACTCGCTGATTGTCTTGTGACACTCGAAGATGTGTGCCTGATCGTTTGCCTGCTGAACTCGCAGCTCCGCGATCTCTCGCTCGTGGTCCTTCTTGGCGAAGAACAGCGCGTCGCGGGTGTTGGCTAGCTGAAGCTTAAGCAGTGTGATTTCTTGTTCCATAGTTTCGACCCTCCAAGGTCATGGGCTGTATTGCCCTCGTCAGTGGCGCGGTAACAGCACCAGACTATGTTGCGATTGAGAGACCATCAATGGCTAGCCGTTTCCCGACTATCTACAACTCAATCACCCGACCGTTTATAACGAGGCCGTTTCGCTCCACTCCGGTCGGGTCCTCCCCTCGGCTCGCTGCACTAAGCGAACTCCCTTCATCGTGGTCACCCCTGAGGGTGGCGGGATTACTGCAGTGGCTCCCCGTCGCCAGAAAAGCCATTAGACCACACCGGCGGATTCCCCGCAAGTGGGCTCGCTGAAGCCCGCATAAACACTAGCTCTCAGGACCCCCTAAAACTAACCGGTTTCCCTGAATTCTGAAAAGGGCTGTAAGTGTATGATTCGTAAGAGGTTAAATAAGCCTATTTGTTACCGACTCCGCAAACCCCTATGTACGTAGTGTATTTCTACGCTGTATGGTCTAACGGGCCCCTGAGAGCTAGCTAAAGGGCCCGATATCGAGCTAGCGGGCTATTTAGGACTAAGTGCTTACTATTCAAGGGCTTAGAGCCGCTAGTTCCCCTTACCCGACCCACTTCAGTACTATATATAGAGACTATATGGTACTAGACGTTACCGAGTCGCATACTCCTACTATAAGGCAGGGCTAAACTATGCGTCTTAAAGGAAGCGTCTAGAACCAAACTAACAATGGGACCTAACGGTAATCCATTAGGCATGCTGCTAGGCATTAAGGCAATGCGCTACGCTAAGGTAAAAGCTAATGGATTACACGGTTCCTACATTATCAATACGGTACCTTATAGTAGGTCTTATTATGACGGTCGGAATACAGGGCTCCGCTGAGCCTGTGACCGACGCTGTATTAAATGAGCTAGACGCACGCCTACGCCTACACATTAATAGGGCATACTTAATGGGTGCGTCTATATACCAATTAACCGAGGCGTGTGGTCTCAGCTATACGTGCAATGGGTACGTAAATGAGTTGACAGCTGCAAAGCAAGCGCCTATGCGGGGTGTAGAGCCTACGCTCTCAATCGCTCCCTACGGCTACTTAAATACTTTTAGGTCTAATCGTAAAGGGTGCTACTCAAATCGCTTAGGAGGCCATACAGGGCGTCTCAGGGGCGTCAAGCTTTATTAGACTCTGTGGTATTACTACGTAATGACTTCACATTCACTTGACAAAGCGGGAGAGACCAATGTCAGGAAAAGGATCACGGCAGCGTCCCACTGACGCAAGCAAATATGATGCCAATTGGGAACGTATCTTCAGGGGCACTCAATCGCCACCTAAGCGCGATGTTCCGAGTCTAGCTAACGAGCCCGGCATGGCTACCGAATGCCTAGACTGCCCACCTGAGGCGTCTGAGGGACATGCTAATGAGTGATTATTACCATAAGGATACTGAGGAAAATACTGGGAAGGTACTCAAAACGGCAAGCTACACGGGGACTGACGGCAAGACATACACGTATGTACCTGATGAGGTTACCGAATGGGCTACCGATGGGCTACCGCGACGCATCAACGGCAGGTTTCCGAAAGGGCTGAGCGGTAATCCCAGCGGCAGGCCCAAGGGCAGCCGTAACGTACTATCCAAGAGCGTGCTCGGTACCTATGCCAAAGAGGCAGCCAATGGTGACTTCGAGCGCGTCATGGCTGGCTTGAAGGTAGAGAACCCAGCGGTGTACGCCAAGCTACTGAACGATGCGGCAATGAAGGAAGCGGAGCGGATAGCATCCAAGCAGCACGGTGGGCTATGCGAGCAGTGCGGTGGTGAGCTAGATAGCAAGACCGTCCTCAACGTGGAGTTCGTGGTGCCACCTAGCATACCTGAAGAGGATAGTCAAGGTTGACATGGTGAGCTAACTGTGCTGGGTACCACACGGTAGCGCCAAGCAAGAAGCGTGCCAACTGGTGCTGTCAAGTGTAATAGTACCATTCGGTATCCGCAAGCAAGAAGCGTGCCAACCGGTGGCGTCAAGCACATATCATGCCAACTATTACCACATGTATAACTTTGTGGATAACCTGTGGATAACTCAGCAGCCTGTGGATATCCTGTGAGTATCCTGTGGATAACCTGTGGATAACTCTGCGGCCTGTGGATAACCTGTGGATAACCCCCGCCCCCTTGGCCCCCGCCGGCCCCTTCGACCTTCGGGGTATACCTTTCTTATACTAGTACTTATATATGCCCCACAGTGCCGGGTGGCCCCTTGCAGATTTTTTTTCTGCTAGATTTTGAGGCACTTGAGAACCATTCCCATGTAGAGCGAGAGAGCTAATCATGTACGAATACGATGACGAACCGAGCAATACCCTAACAAGACTACAAGTCCCAATAGCGTTTCAAGAGCTTTACCGTCCCCACCGATACAAGGTGTATTGGGGTGGCCGAGGTGGAGCCAAATCCACAGCCTTCGCGGATGCGTTAATATCCCAAGGCATGGTACGCCCTCTCCGTATCCTATGTACACGAGAGAAGCAAAACTCTATTAAGGAATCAGTACACGCCCTCATTAAGAACCGCATTGAGTTCTATAAGCTCGAGGGGTGGCACATCACGAACCAAGACATACGGCACGAGAACGGCACCCGATTCTTCTTCATGGGTCTCTGGAACAACATTGACTCCATTAAGTCGGTCGATGGCGTAGACGTCTGCTGGGTCGAGGAAGCTAACACGGTTAGTGACCAGTCGTGGCAGAAGTTAATACCTACGATACGTAAAGGTGGGTCCGAGATATGGGCCTCTTTCAATCCAGAACTCAAGAGCGATGCGGTCTACCAGCGCTTCGTACTGCATCCCCCAAAGGACGCGGTGGTCGTAAAGGTATCGTGGAGAGACAACCCATGGTTTGGTTCTGAGCTAATGAGCGAACTGGAACACCTTAAGAACCTCGATGAGGAACTCTACCGCCACGTGTGGGAAGGTGAACTTAAGACGTACGCGGACGGTGCCATCTACGCCCCACAGATGCGTATGGCCCGTAAGCAGAATAGGATTTGTGCGGTACCCTACCAGCCCAGCATAGAGGTCCATACCTTCTGGGACTTAGGTCGCAACGACTCGACGGCGATCTGGTTCATGCAGGAGGCTGGTAGGGAGCACCACTTCATTGACTACTACGAGGCGTCTGGAACCGATCTGGATCACTACGCTAGGGTCCTAAAGGACAAGGGGTACAATTATGGTCGGCATTACCTGCCTCATGACGTCGTTGTTACTGAGCTGTCATCTAACCGGGGCTCTCGAAAAGAGATCCTCGAACTCGCTGGAGTTAAACCTATCAAGGTTGTCCCACGCATCAAGTCTGTCAATGACGGAATCGAATCGACCCGAAAGTCGTTCCCGATCTGTTGGTTCGACCAGACCCGATGTGAACGTGGACTTGACGCACTGGCGAACTACCAGTACAAGTTCAACGAAGAGACAAACACCAACTCGTTAACCCCATTGCACAACTGGGCTTCTAACGGATCTGACGCCTTCAGGCAGTATGCCCAAGGGTATCGCACAAGAGCGGAAGTAGACTTTAAAGACTTCCAATTAAACCAACGTAACTTCGAGTGAGTCCGAGAGCGGGTAGCGCGAAGTATTGAGGAACCTACATGGAACTTATCAAGCTACTGCAACAGCAGGTCGAGGAGTCTGATAGCAGCCTCTTCGGCGTCAAGGATCAAATGGAGCGTAACTTGCAGTACTACGCTCTGGAGCCACTCGGCAACGAGCAGAAGGGCAGGTCACATTACGTGTCCCCAGACGTACACGATTACGTCGAGTCAAAGAAAGCACTGTTCAGCCAAACCTTCCTGTCCAACAGGCAAACCGTAAAGTTTAAATCTGCTAGCTCGAATGGCGTCGAGGCTAAGGCCAAGACCGCCTACGTCAACAAGGTGCTAGCTCGAAACAACAAGGAGCAGATGCTACACGACCTGTGGCATGACGCCTTCCTAATGAAGCGCTGCGTCCTAATGGCAGAGTGGCGTGACGACACTGAGGAGGAGGTCATAGAGATCCCCCAGCCCATGACGCAAGAGATGCTCATGGCCCAGTTCGCCAACGACCCAACAATAGTCGATGTAGATACGTCACAAGCTGCCATTCAAATGATGCCGACTGTTAGCTCGAATGGTATCCCCCAAGAGGTTCCCGCCCTATCTGGTCCTATCACAATCATAAGGGCTGCGGGTGACTTCGAGTTTACCGTATGTAAACCTGAGCGATACTATAGAGACCCTATGGCTGCAAGCCTAGAGGAGGCCATGTGGGCCACCTATATGGATCAGCTGAGCCGAGGCACACTAGTTGGGTTAGGCTACTCAGCCGATGTAGTTTACGATATCAAAGGAGAGCGTAAGTATGGCACAGACAACGTAGAGTTTAGCCGCACAAGCCACGACGGCTCATACGTGTCTAAGTATAAGACGGCACGCGCAGACGACCAAGAGCTAGTAGACTTCTACAAGACCTACACCTACCTTGATATGTCTGAGGTCGGTGCAGAGTTTGGGGAGTTCCCAGCTGAGGTTAGGCTGTACGAGATCCACTGGGCAGACACCACGATCCTAGAGTGGGCCGATGGCTCCCCGGCGATCAAGGAGATCGAGAAGCTCCCATTCTTTGAGTGGTCGGAGTTACGGATATCTCACAGCGCCAACGGCATGTGTGGTGCCGATGTGGTAGCCCACTCGCAGAAGGTTAACTCTGTACTTAAGCGTGCGATCATCGACAACCAGAACATACGTAACAACTCACGCTTCGAGGCGGTGTACGATAACCTCCTGAACCCACGTGACCTTATAGACAACACCACCGGCGGCGTGATCTTCTCCGAGGCCATGGGCTCTGTAATGCCCCTAGCCACCCCGGAGCTGTCCCCACTGACGTTCAACGTCCTAGAGATGATGAAGGTTGACTCGGAGTCGCGTAGCGGCCTTAGCAGCCTCACCAAGGGCATGAACACGGCGGTGCTTAACAACAACAACGCAGGGGATATGGTTGACCGGCTTACGAACGCGGCAGGCTCCCGACCGGGTGCAGATGCACGCTCATTCGCCCAAACCTTCCTAGCGCCGCTGTTCAAGTACCTTGTTGACTGCGCCACTAAGTATGATCCGTCCCAAGACGTAACCGAGGTGTCTGGGCAGATGATCCCAGTGCAGCCCTCTACGTGGACTATGGGCATTGACGACTGCGAAGTCGCTGTAGCCCTGACACCAGAGGAAGCTGAGGCACACGGCCAGAAGCTCATGACCATGCACCAGATACTCAGCATGGATCAGGTAGCCGGCGGCCTGTACGGGGTATCACAGCGTCACGCGCTGCTTGATGAGGTGTTTGACGCGCTAGGCGTATCCGACACGGCGTCATTCATGATGCGTCCAGACTCTGAGGAGTTCCAGATGCAACAGCAACAGCAGCAACAGATGCAGCAGCAGATGCAGCAAATGGAGCAACAGATCCAACAGTTCCAGATGCAGCTACAAGAGCAACAGGTTGCACAAGGATGGGCAGCTATCAACAACTCCGTAATGGATAAGATGGAGGACAACCAACGAGCGGACACCGAGCTGGCTGTGGAGACACGTCAGGGTGATCGTGAGTTAGACATTAAAGCTAGAACAACAGGGTCGTAAGGCCCAATAACTAGAGAGAGAGAGAGTTATGAGTGACGTAAACTATTCCTACGAGGATGTAATCCAAGTGGGGCAGGAGGCGCAGAACATTCTGCAAAACCCAGTCTTTGGCATGGCGTACCAAGCTGTGCTAGAGGACCTCCAGAAGAGATTCTTCGAGACGGAGCCGGGACATACCCGCTCTCTCGAGGAGCTGAGGCGCGAGGGTAACAGCCTAGCCAAGGTGATTGGCAATCTAAACAAGGCAGTTCTCCAAGCGCAGCAGATCGTAGCAGCTCAGAATGCACAGAGAGGTGAGGCATGAGTGACGAGATCCGTAACGAGTTTATGGACAGACTTGCCAGCGAGCGAGTCGGATCAGAAGCCAGTCCAGAACCTACCGAGGAGCCGACAGGTGACCCAGAGGTAGCGGAGGACGCATTAGAGGACGGTGAACTTGACAACACCGTTGACACGGAAGGTGAGCTTGACCCGGATGCAGAAGCCTTAGAGGGTGACCCTGTTGATGGAGAGACACTGGAAGTAAGCGCAGAGTACACGGAGCTTGAGGAGCGATACAAGTCGCTTGAACAGGAGTTCTCTCGCGTTACAGCTAACCGAAAGGAAATTGAATCTAGTCTCGACGACGCTAAGAGTAAGGCCAGCGAGGCCCTCTACGCTATCGAAGACAAGTATGAGGAATCCGAAAGGGTAGCTGAATACTTCGTTGGTATGGCTAACCAACAGTTACAGCAACTTCAGCAGGTCAACCCTGCAACATTAAGTCAGGAGCAGTTTGGACAATACCAACAGGCATTCCAATCGGCCCAGATGCAAGTCAACCAGCACAATCAGCTAGTAGAACAGATACGCGCCCAGCGTGATGAAACTCGCACTAAACAAAAGGAACGCGAGGCTCAGATTGCACGGGAGCGTTTAAAGGTTCGCATACCTGATTGGTCTGGCGAGAAGTATCAAGCCCTAGGTAAGATAGCAGAGGACTATGGGTATTCGCCCAAGGAGTTCTTTGACTCAACTGACCACAGGCTGATAGTACTCCTCAATGAAGTAGCTGCCAGCAAGGACGCTGCCAAAGTTGTCGAGAATAAGGTCGCTAAGACCAAAACCAAACCGCCACGTACAAGTTCTGCTAGGCCGCAGGATCGTAATGAACGCGGGCAGTTCAAGAGGGCTCAAAACACCTTCAATGAAACACGTCCGGGTACAAAGGGATCCTTCGCAGCTATGAAGGCTGCACAGCTAGCAGCGGAGCGAAGTGGCAAGTAAAGCCGAAAGGCTAACCCTCTATTAGGAAGTAATTACCATGGCTAAATTTGATTCGTACACACAGATCGGTCAGGCGGAAGATGTACAAGACGCTATCTACCGAATCTCTCCAGTTGACGCACCCGTTGTGTCTATGTCTAAAACCATCCGGGCGACCGGTAAGATCCATGAGTGGCACCAGCACGAGCTGACCGCAGCCAACACCAACAAGGCTATTGAAGGCGCAGACGCACCGGCTGATAGCTCTACAGCTGTTACCAACAAGTCTAACTTCTGTCAGATCATGACAAAGGTTGCCGAGATTGCTGGTACCTTGGAAGCTGTCGATAAGTATGGCCGCGACTCTGAAATGGCGTTCCAGCTTGAGCGCATCTACGGCGAGTTAGCTAACGACGAGGAATTCGCTGTCGTTGGTTCACAGCAGTCTGGTTCAGCTGGTACTACCGCTGCCGCACGTGAGATGAAGTCTCTGGTACCCCAATTGGATGCGTCTGTTGTAACTGCATCTACCGGTACCGATTCAGCTGGCCTTGAAGCTGAGATCGTTGCAGCTCACCAAGTATGTTATGAGGCTGGTGGTAACCCCGGTTACCTCGTAGTATCTCCTAGCTCTAGCTTGTTCATCAGCGAGTTTGCTCGATCTGCTGGACGTAACCGTGACATTGCAAACGAGAAGACTGTTGTTAACGTCGTAGACCTCTACGTCTCTAACTTCGGCGAGCTTGATGTTGTAATTGATCGTAACATTGAGCCAGCTACAATCATTGGCTTCGATCCAGAGTATGCCGCTACGTGTGTACTGCGTCCTACGACTGACTGGGAGCTGGCTAAGGTCGGTGACAGCATGCGTCGTCAGGTTCTGCGTGAAGGTACGTACGCTGTATTGAATGACAAGGCACACTTCGCCTTGACTTCGTTCGACGGAGCATAATCTATTAAGTCCTGAAAGCTAGCGCGAGTAAGGCACCTACCACCCCCTCAGAGGCTCTCAATGGGCTTCTGAGGGCTTTTATAAGGGTACCCCCGGCTACCCTACCAGTATCCTTATAGAAGCCCTGACGGGCCATACAGACAGCGAGAGGGCATGTTATGACTGACAAGAAGATTCAAGAGCTAAATGACGAGATTGTTGAGCTACAGGTACGCCTTAAAGAGGTTGAGGCCATGCTAAGCGTGGTGAACCAGAAGGCACGTATAAAGAAAGAGGTTGGAGAATGCCTCTACGGCGTTGTAGCACGCTGGAGACGCTACGCGCAGAGTCATAAGCTATGAGTAATGAACGCCTCCTAAAGAATTACGGAAACACTGTGACAGGCTTTAAGACCGAAGACGGCAAGCACTACAAGACGGTACACAGTGACTTCTCAGATGTGATTGAGCACGTATCTCACATGCGCGAGAAGGTTAATGAGGCTCCCAGAGCCACCAATAGGAACGGGTACAAGCATATCGGTACCGTCCCATTACCAATCCTTGAGAAGTGGCTACAAGACCACAACTACTCTATGCACGAGTTCGCTATCAATGCCGGTGGCGAGAAGGGCAAGACAGATATAGGCGGTCCGGGCGTCAAGGATAAGTTCCTTAAGTTCTTCCTGAGCCGTGACTTCTCAAAACTACACAACCAACATGTCACCACGCGTGCTGAGAGTAACTTCAGCGCCGGTGGGATATACCTTGGAGATAAGTAATGGCAATAACTAACACAGCTGAGCTGGCTACTGCGGTTGCTGACTTCCTAAACAGAGACGATTTAGACCCGATTATGGGCACGCTAATCGACAACGCTCAGGATCGTATCATATTTGACCCACGCTTCCGGGGTGAATTGACTGAGAAGGTCATCAAGAAGACCCGATCAGAGTACGATATGGTCAACCCACTGCGCGTCAACTCCTTCTGGGACGATGTTGCAGGCGAGGAGAGTGGAGACGACCCAGACGTGACGTTAGATTTGGACGTATTACGGCTCTACATAGACGACGTGGAGTACACTAAGGTACCAGACTACTCAGAGGTGCTAAATGCGGGCCCACTCGACTATATCTACTGCGAAGTAGGCGGTAAGTACTACCTCTCAGGCTGGGCCATTGAAGATACACCCTCGGTTCTAGGTACTGTAGGCTTTGAGTTAACCTTAGTAGCTCACGAGAAGCCTAGACTAGCAGATATTACAATACCAGCCACCGATGGAGGCGATGACGTCACCATAACCACCTCAACAGCGCTCCAGCAGCAACCAAACCTATTCCTTTACGCTACCCTAGTGGAAGCTTCTGTCTACCTACGCGACCCTGAGTTCCTACAAGTGTATCAGGCGCGCTATGAGGAGCTATTCGAGAAGCTGGCGAAGGACTTCAAACGTAAACAGATAAGCAGCGGCTTCAACGTGGCTAGCGTCGGCTCAGATAAGAGGATTTAAACATGGCAACTGGATTTGGTAACTTAGACGATACAGTACCAGCGGATACAGCCTTTATTGGCGACGGGGCCGGTCAGATACGTGATGTAAAAGCCGCGCTTAACGGTATATTCCCTGCGGTGACTCAGGAGATCAGCAAACCTACCGATTATGGTACGTCGGCTACTACACAGCCCACAGGCGATGACTTCTCGCTGCTATTCACCGATATGTACAACGTCGTTAACCCACAGGACTCCAACAGCAACAGTATCCCTATCGGAACCATTATAATGTGGTCAGGAGGCGACTGGAATACCAAAGAGGCGGAGGCACAGGCTCTAGGATGGTACATATGCGACGGTAGATTCGGTAACGGACGTCCGACCCCTATCCTCGTAGACACCTTCCCTAAGGGCTGGAATAATGCCTCAGGCGGCGGTAACGTAGGTACTCCTAATACCCCATCGTCCAGTATCGAGACGTCTGTACCTTACGACGCCGGTACGACTAACCCTAAGACCATCGTAAAGACAAGCATACTTGCTGAGGAGAACTTACCGGCGCACAGGCACCAGTTCGTGCTCTCAATCAGTGAATCAGATAGTGACGCAATCCGTCCGTCAGATAACATCTTGGCTTCAGCTACGCAGACTATGATCGGAGCCGCTCAGGGTGGTGGATACGACGGAGAGTATCGCTTAGCTTATGACCCATCACGACAGACAACAGAACCCGACGCGGGTAAGACCTCTAAGTTCGGTAACGACTCACCCACGGCGGTTGACGTCGGTGCCTCGAGCGCTGAGTTCGCTCACGTCCACACAGTGGATGCGTCAAACGTAGAACCTGCTAGCGTTGCTGTCATCTTCTTAATGTACTGCGGAGTAGTCTAAAATGGCACTGGTGAATCTTGATAACTTTGGGCAGATCGGCGTCATACAGGATACGTCAGCTGAATCGCTTCCTGTCAACGCGTTTACGGATGCACGTAACGTACGCTTCACAGGCTTCCAGATTGAGAAGATTCTTGAGCCAGCTTACTTGATTGAAGACCCCGCAGCACGTCCAGTACCCCCAGAGGGAAGCACTGTGTGTGTATTCTCTATGGGGTGGTCTGACGCCCTCTCTACGTACTTCATGGCTATATTCAGCAACGAAGACGGGAAGGACTACGCCTACCGATGGGATCAACGTACCGCTACCCCTACGGCTGCTAACCCAGCTACGTGGGAACTTATCGGGGGCCCTTACAACGGGGGCCCGTGGCAGGGTTTTGAGTGGGGCAATACGTTCATCATTAACAACGGCGGACAGGCCCCGCAGATATGGGATCGCACCGCACAGAACCTCATTGACTTGCCTAACTGGGGCCTAGTGTCCACCGGCAACGATATAGCTAACGGAGAGGCTCCGTCAGATAATACACGAGCTACGTGCCGTATAATCCTGCCGATTAAGAACTACTTGGTAGCTATGAACTTCACCGAAGCGGGTGACTTCAGACCTAACACGGTATGGTGGAGCGATCCTGCTGGAGCTGCTAGCGTAGAGTTCGCACCTAGCTGGGACTACCAGAGTCCGGTTACGTTGTCAGGACAGGCACAGGCTGGCGTAGGATACGGCAACATCGTAACCGCACTGCCGCTGAACGACAACCTAATCATATATACGGACGGAGACGCAACCGCTATGTCTATCGTAGGCGGCAGGTTCGTTATGGGCTTCAGGCGACTCTTTAACAAGGGAGCCGCTGGGCTTAACTCCGTAACCGAATTCAACAACAGACACTACGTAGTGGCTAGAGACCAGATATACATTCACGATGGATCTAAGCCGGAACTAATTGCTAAAGACCGCGTGGAACGTGAGTTTAATAAACGCGCCGGCCTAGGCTACACACCAGAGTTTAGGTAGCTAAACCCATAAGGAGAGACAGATGAGTTTCGATTGGGATTCGATTAAAGTAATAAACAACCCAGACCTAAAAGAAATTGAGACGCTATTTACACCTAATAGTGAATTGTCCGGGACTGAAAGCGATCCCACCGAAGGCGTAGGCCCTCCCGCTGGACAGCCTGATGGAGGCGGCGATAACGGAGGCGGTGATGACGGAGGCGGCAATGATGGAGGCGTTATCGACTGTCAACCCCCTGAGGGCTACGAGGAATGCTTAGGCCACGACTGCTATGCATTCAACGACTTCGAGGCTGAGCTTCCAAACCCAGACTCCGTGCTTGCTATACCTACGTACGACAGCTCTTTCCCCGATAGCGGGGGGATCTATCCGGGCTTTAGGCTACTAGACTCAAGCGGCACAGTTCAGCCTGTGATTAACTCCTTAATTCTAGCTAACGAAAACACCGATACGCCTATTTGTAATCCCCTAAAGGTTTACGGACACAGGGTAGGTACCACCAGCACTGCTAGTAGCGTAAGTTATATACCGGACGGCGTGTTTGAAGACCTAGGCGCTCAGGTGCCTAATGGGTCGAGCAAGACTTACTCCGGTAAAATGTCTGCATACATGTACGGCCTAGGCCCAGCAGGAGAAGGAGATATTACCTTCGTACCGCCCAACGATAAGTTTATCTTTGCTGAAACTTCGTTACAGGCATACAAAGACGGCTTAACTAATCAGGGCTGCACCAACTCTCGTATCGCAGCTGTGATATGGAACGACTACGACGGGAAGGCTTACGGTAGTCTGTTTGATACGGAGTTTGTAATCAATGAAGACTCAACCGACTTATCTGGGGTTTACACTGTCGAATGGACTGCGACGGTAACAAACAGCGGAGGATCTCCTTTGATAGAGACCTCGATGCGGTTCACAGGGCCTAACTTTGATGAGACAGTTACCAGAACCGCCGCGCCAAGTACAGACTGGGTAGCTGACTCTTACGTAACTCTAAGCACGTACGGACAGCATGCATTCCCTAAGTACTTCAACAACGCGGCTCAGCCCTCGTTTAGCCCTAAGGCTCTCTACATTGCGGATACGTCTGTAGTAGATGAGGTTGACTTTAAGCTTGCCTGTGAGCGATCACTGAGTACTTATACAGCTCCAGAAGATTGCGTGCCATGGGTTAGGCCAGAAGGCTGCCCCGACTGCTCAAACTCCCTCCCTGATGAGTGTTTGCCTAAATGCGATGCCTATAAAGATAATCTGGTTGTTGGCGCTACTATGGGCACGCAGGCGGAGCTAGATTCTATATACGGTACAGGACCTTTGGACTTTGGAGGTATACGCTTCGTAAACAAGATCGGCTACAACCCAGCACAGGGCACTGATCCGGATATATTTCCTACGTACGACACGGTAGAGTTCGCTCCGCTGGAGGCGGGCCTTTTAGATTCGGACTTGCCATGCTCTGAGCCTGTACTTGGTTTAAGGCCACAGGAGGGGTTATCAAACGGTCGGCTGACTATATTCTCAGGCGCAGAAATGGCATCCTTCCAGTACCAAGGGGCTTACACAGACACCACCGCTAATCCACCAAGGACGTTAGTTAACGATACAGTCTCTGGAGGGTATAGAGCACTGCTTCACTGTCCTGCCGATACAGGCTCCACCAAGCTAATAGAGCTTTCTGTTCCTATTAAGACCTACAACAGCACTCTTCAAGCTGGCGGCTACTGGTCCTTGGCTTGGGACAGGACGGCAAAGCAGATAACGCTAACTCAATCCGACGGGACAACCAAAGTCATAGGATACAACGGAGGACCTTTAATAGACCTCTCTGTTGACGCTTCTGTTTATATTGCTTGTGAGGTAGTTCCGGACACCGGCGGTTTCTTAAGAAGGACAGATTCCCTCAGCGCTACCGTCACTGTAAACGGCAGAGCTTCGTCTTTAGACAGCGTGGTTGAGTCCGGCTTCTTAGTATATGAGCAATGGCTAGGTCACTACCAAAACGTAGACAGTGGTACTATTCTAGGCGGGGCGGTAAGAGTACTAGCCATATCTAAAGAAGGTGGGGATGACTATGTTGCAATAAAAGAGGCCGTTAAGCGGTCGTTCTCTACTTACGTATCAACAGATACTCAGTGTACTGGTATCTTAGAATGCTTCCAAGACTGTGACGCTGCTGAGAACTTCGTGATAGCTAACGGCGAACAAGCGACTTCTCTTGTAAGCGCAGTGTCGCAACCAGCGGCTCCTGCTAACTTCGTCGGGTGGAGTCAAAGGTACGTGGTCAATGACAGCAACTTTGGCGACTACGCTAACTACAATTTGGGAACCCCTATCACTGACGTCACAGGCAATGGTATGCCGTGCTCTACTGATTTATACTGTGATCCGAGTATTGCTCGCGGTAGCCCGCCAAGTAACTTTAGG
>ENA-ORDA01002132-ORDA01002132.1-marine-metagenome-genome-assembly--contig:-NODE-2132-length-15413-cov-3.498891_pt1 | contig 15413 bp, 8 predicted proteins | sample MGYA00237778_ERZ508506 | MGnify/ENA primary metagenome ERZ508506 (study PRJEB26177, sample SAMN06267891) | marine metagenome | isolation source: Monterey Bay, California, USA | place: Pacific...
CAAAACAGAGTGTGGCGATCAATTTGCGCCTTACACTACTGGTTTTGAGCTTCAGGCAGGAGGTAGTACTGGGAATCCAGATTTACCAGATTGTTGGGCTTATGCGAAGACGGGTACTTCAACTTCTTTCTATTCGTATGTATACAACTCTAGTTTTTACGCGAATGGCGGAACGAAATCTCTTCGTTTTTATGGTTATTCAAGTACGACATCTTCAAACAGTGCAGATGGCGATACACTCGCAGCGTTCTCACCTAAAATAGCAGGTTTGTCAGGAAACGATAAGCAAGTGATCTTTAATTTGAGAACATCTTCAAGTGTTGCTTATTACACGACAAAGATGATTATTGCCACGGCAGATTCAAATGCATCTTTAGGTTCAATAAATATTATAGACACAGTTAACTATACTTCTACGTATACTGAGTACACTGTTGATTTAGACAATGTTGCTGCAAATGCATCGCGTGTTGTGTTTATGATTGTACCCGAATTTGTAACGGGTTACACGTATTCATACGCTTATGCATATGTGGATGATATCCAGATCCGAGACAATCCTAATGCGCCAAATATTGCTCTTGATACAACAATCTGCCTTGGAGATTCAATTACATTATCTACCGGATATCCATTATCTACATCTAATCTTTGGAATACCGGAGAAACGAGTCAAAGTATTACAGTAGTGGCTAATAGTATTTATGCGAGCTATTATTTAGAGACTATGACAGATTCTATAAGATACGAGCGATTTATTGTAAGAACTCATGCGTCGCCTCAGGCCTTGCTGAGCATCACAGATTCGGTTTACAAGTGTCAGGAAGACAGTGTTTCACTTTCTGCTATTGGCACTAACGGATCGTATGTCTGGAATAACTCAACAACCAATAACGCAATCAATATTAAAGTCGAGGGAGATTATTGGTATACGGTCACAGACTCTAATTTATGTTCGTCAGTTTCAGACACCTTAACTGTGATGCATCATAATCCCAATTCTGGGCAATTAGCTTGGAGTAATCCGGATTCTATATTTGGGGCATCAATTTTATTGACTAATAATGATACCATAGTAACATGTTTCGGCGACAGCGTTCATCTTACTATTGCAGATACAACATTAAATAACACTTGGAGTAATGGGGATACAAATTTGGTAGCAGCCATTTCGCAAAGCGGGTATTATTATGCCACAACAATAAGTAGTAATGGTTGTATTGGTCATACTGACACCATATTTGTTCAGGTAAAGGCGGAACTTCAAGATTCAATTTTAAGTTCTTTCTTAGTCCAGAATTGTCCGAGCGATAGCGTAACTCTTTCAACAGGAAATGATTTCAATCAATCATACAGCTGGAGTACAGGTGAAGTTTCGAGCGAAATAAGTGTATTAGCGAGCGGGCAGTACTTCGCTACAGTAACAAATGACTTTGGATGCAGTAGCACAACAGATACGGTGGTTCTTATTAACCATGAAATCAATGATTCTATTTGGGCCGCTTCTAGTACAACCTTTTGTGTGGGGGATTCAGTTAAGCTTCTAGTTGCCTCAAACACCAGTTATATTTGGAATAATATGGATTCTTTACAAAATATTTCAGTAACAACAGCAGGCTTATATTGGGCTTCTATCACTGATTCCAATGGATGTGTTGCTTTGACAGATACTATTTTGGTTTCAACAAATTCTCTTCCAGTTGAGTCCATAGTCAATACCGGGTCATTAATGTTTTGTGATAGTGATTCAACGACACTTTCTTTAAGTGGTAATAACGATTATCTATGGTCTAATGGAGACAGCACGAATCAAGTTTCAATTCTGAATTCTGGAGACTATTTTGCTACAATTACTGATAGCAATGGATGCCAGAATTATTCTGATACAGCTTCGATAGTAGTGTACGATTTGCCGTCAGATTCGTTAATAGTTACTGGTTCTTCTGAGTTTTGTTCAGGAGACTCGGTAATACTTGGCGCACTATTAAACAGTAGTTATGATTGGAGTACGGGGGATACTACTCAGAACATTGTTGTGTCTTCTAGCGCCACTGTAACAGGGGTTGTTATGGACGTTAACGGGTGTACTAGACAATTGGATACAGTTCAAATTACAGTAAACCCACTTCCAAACGATTCTATTTACGCTATTGGTCCTACAACATTTTGTCAAGGAGATTCTGTTTTAATTCTATCTTTTGATGTGAGTGCTGCGCACTTGTGGAATACGCAGGACACCTCTTCGGGCATTGTCTCGACTACTTCAGGCATGTACTATGTAGGCTTAGTGTCAGATAAAGGCTGTATTACAGCCTCGGATACTTTAGATGTAGTAGTAAACCCTAATCCAAATCCAACGGTCACGGTATCAGGTTCTTTGGACTTATGTCCAGGAGATTCGGTCGAATTTAGCGCAAAACCAGGATTAATGTATAATTGGACCTCTGGAGATACGACCCAAGCAATCACGGTTGGTCAATCAGGTAATTATGCTGTTGATCTGACAAATGGTTTCGGCTGTACTTCCACATCCACTTCTCAAAATGTTATTGTACATCCATTCCCTCAAACAAGTATAATAATAGGAGATACATCTGGTATTGTGCCGCTACAGCAATATACTTACGTGGTTACCCAGACACCCGGGAATACGTATAACTGGACGTCAATTAATGGCGCAGTTGTCAGCGGACAAGGAACTAATATTGCAAATGTGATGTGGAGTCAAGACACTGTTGGCTCACTACAAGTAGTTGAGAGTAACGGGTATTGTACTGACACTTCAAGTTTAGCGATTCGTACGAACATTGGGTTGAATGAATTTGGCTTGCGTAAAATCACGTTGTTCCCTAATCCGACTCAGGGTAAAGTCTTTATATCAGGAGATGAGCCATTAGGTGATATTCAGGTTTATGCAGCTACAGGCTCGCTGATTGCATTCAAGAATACGAATGAAACTTCGGTACAATTTGATTTCACTACATTATCAGCAGGTGTTTATTGGATAACTATTGGAACAGAGCGTTACCGATTAGTTGTGATGCATTAACCTATTTCTTTGAAGAACCACATGGGGCGTGGGGTTTGACACTGTCAAATCCCACGCCGTTTTTTAACCCCGCTTCATAGCTTGTCAATATTAGTTTGTGAGTGTACCTTCGCGGCATCTAAAATCAGAACAATGAGCTTACTTACAGTTGGAACGATGGCGTATGACGCTTTAGAAACGCCCTTCGGAAAAACGGATCGCATCCTAGGTGGCGCGGCAACTTATATCGCGCTCAGCGCGAGTTACCATGTGGAAAAGAGTAATATCGTTTCCGTTGTCGGGGCCGATTTTGAGCAGCAACACTTAGATCTACTCTCTGAAAAAGGAGTCGATCTAGAAGGGGTACAGATCATTCCCGATGGTAAAACTTTCTTTTGGAAGGGAAAATACCACACGGACATGAACACTCGTGACACTCTAGACACGCAACTCAATGTTTTAGAGACGTTTAACCCAATCGTACCTGAAGGTTTTAAGGATTGTAAGTATTTAATGTTGGGGAACCTGTTGCCGTCTGTGCAGCAGAAGGTCTTAGATCAATTACCAAATCGTCCAAAACTCGTGGTATTAGACACTATGAACTTTTGGATGGACCACTTTTGGGACGATCTAATGGTTGCCCTTAAGGGTGTTGACGTTTTAACCATAAACGATGAGGAGGCACGTCAGCTTTCAGAGGAATACAGCTTGGTGAAAGCAGCTCAGAAGATTATGACGATGGGTCCAAAATACCTAATCATTAAGAAAGGTGAGCATGGAGCATTGCTGTTTCATGAGGATAAAATATTCAGTGCACCTGCATTACCGTTAGCCGAAGTCTTCGATCCTACTGGCGCTGGAGACACCTTTGCCGGTGGTTTCATTGGATTCCTAGCGAAGACAGATGACATTAGCTTTGAAAACATGAAGCGTGCGGTGATCTGGGGCTCAGCAATGGCGAGTTTCACGGTAGAGAAATTCGGAACAGAACGTATTGCGGAGTTGACTACTGAGGAGATCAACGCTCGATTAGAAGAGTTTAAAAACCTGATGAGCGTCGACATTCAGTTGGTGTAAGAACTACTAGGATAAAACTTAAGGAAAACCCTCCGAGTGCTTTGCGCCCGGAGGGTTTTTTTATGGCCCCTGCGGGCAGCCGCCTTCCACGAGTTGGTACTGTATGTAGATTGGTGTTGTATTGACATTCTGGGAAACATGAGCATTTTCAAGCGAGAAGGACAAGAACAATTGGTCTACTGGCCCTGCACCTGAAAAGAGCGGCTGCGGCTGCTCTCGCAAGAGGAGTTGAGCCGGCGTGTTTGTGCCGATATTTTCCGGAGGGACAGAGGTAATATCTGGAATGATCTTTAGCGTTGCACTGCCTTGTAGTGGTTCAGTTTGATAAGCGAGTAAACACCAATTCGTTCTCGATCTAACATCTTGTACCGATATGAAAGCCCCTTGATCCATTGGGATGGATGAGGCGTAATCTGCGCCCGCCGTCTGTGGTGGATGGAGGTGTGTTTCATTGATATTTGCTTGAGGCTTTGTATAATTTACGGAGAGACTTTGAGAGTTTAATAAACTGGAAATGAGTGTGTAAAGAAAAGTAAGAAATAGTCTTATAGGCATTGGTAGGTGAGATTAAGGAGATGAAGGTTGGCGTCGAGGTTTTGGTATTGACGTCGACTAAGAGAAATTTGTACAGTCACGGGTATACCGTCTTGTGGGGCAGTTCCTGAATGGCCATAAATGGCGGCAGTAAGAAACTGGTTGGTTTCATTGTGAATGGCGGACGGCGCGAGCGTACAAGTACCGCTGGCGGGTAGAAAGGGAGTGGTCAACCATTTGGAGGAAAGGCCGCTGGGTAAAGTAACAGTATGGACTAACTGTGCGGAGGGATGCACTGGACTAATAGTATAACGAAGATGGAATGTAGTGGATAAACTATCTGTGAAAGCAGGTGATCCTGCAGCTGTGGTTACAGAAGGGGATAATTCGATTTCTTGCTCGCTTACGGCAATTAGTGTGATGGGTTCAAAATGGAGATCAAAGTAGGTGCTTTCTTCAGCCCAAATGATTTGAGAAGAGCCTGTCATGCTATAAAAGAGTGCGGGTAGGAAAAAGAAAAATCGGTGTATCATAGGACTTGAAAAGGGATGTTTTGAGGCAATTCAATGAGGGTGATCTCCAGGTCTGAGGGGCTGCCTTTACGAATGTCAATAGTAATGGGCGGGTAGGAAAACCCCTGGGGCGCCGGAGCTAGCGCCCCGCAATAATGGCCCTCCGGCAGCCCCCCAAGGGTAAATTGACCGTCCTCACGAACGGGAGTGGTAAAGGAAGAACTGTCTTCATGGTAAAGGGTGAGTTCAAGCGAGGCAAGATCAATTTTCTGTCGAAGCGCAATATGCTGGGTGCGCTGAACAGTAACGGTTCCCCGAACACCGAGTGTGCGGTAGAATCCCAAGGTGCAGTGCTGCTTGCGTTGCTCAAGAAATTGGTGCTGTTCAAAGCCCAAAACGGGCTGAGTGGCAAACGGAAGACTTATGGCATGAATTTTTAGAAGTACATCTGAACCTTCAAGATGCGCGAAACTAAACGTGCCATTAGGATCCGTAATGATCGATTTTCCCTGGGCACTAATTTTCACACCCTCGATCGGGTTGCCTTGTTCATCGCGGCAGTATCCGTAAAGTATTTTATAAGGAGAACCTGTATGCAAGCTGCCGTTCCATCCGAACGTAGCACGCTGTATCGACTGTACAGAGACGGAAAGGTTACCGTGTGCTGTACGGCGAATGAGTTGCAGGGTTTGCTGGTGTCGTGCTCCGCTATTCCCACCTCCAAACAGGGCTGATTGTATGCGAAGCGACCAGCGTTTGTATTGCATATTTCCGGAACCTAGGAGGGACCAAAGTCCGGTGCTGGGTTGTTGCCGAAATTGGGCTTGGAGGTAGGCTCGTGTAGTACGTAGGCGGAGTTGGTGCTGATAAAGCATTTGAGGAGGTAAGTGGCCTAATTGGCGCCATTCACCACTGCTCTGCCATTGCCACAAACCGCTTCGGTATTCTGCCTGGAGGCGAAGTTGTTTCGAAGTGAGGTCGGACGAAAATAACTGGCCTCGGACAGAAAACCGCCAAGGACCTAATGTCAGATCGTTTTGAATGAGGTGGAATTGGTTCCTATTACCACTTGCATCTGTATACAGGGCGCATTGACCCAACCACCGGTTTGGTCCCAGCACACCCGACGCATGCGTACGAACAAAGGAGTTGTATGGCGCTTGTGCGCGCAATTTATCTGGAATGTGTGCGGCATGAAGCGACCAGCGGTATACACCTTTTTGCCCGTTGTATTGTGCAAGGCTCATGCCTTCGTATTGACTGAAGTTCAGTTCGTTACTGCCCAGTTGTATGCGGTGTTGCATACCCCAAAATTGGTTTAAACCGCCTCCAAAAAGTGTTATTCGTGAATCTAAACTCCCGCCTCTCCAACGCAATCCCGCCATGGGCTGTCCCCCGCGCCACTCCAATGCTCCGGTAAATTCATTAAATGGAATTACCATCCGTACATAGCTCATTTCTTCCGCGCGCGACAGTACATGTCGTTGCAATATCCCATACCCTGCGCTCAAGCTGCCCAGGGGTAGTTGCAGTTCTGCTGAGCCGCGAAGTCGGTTGTTCCAAAGCAGGCCGCGCGCTGAAAACGCGTTCTTTTCGAGCGAAACAGTTCCCAATTTGCTGATCCTTCCACTATAGACCGATTGTAAGCGCCAATGCAACCAAGGCACCCCGGGGTCAAATACAGGCGCCACACTTTCGGAGCGCCGAACCGGCGCTAGACTAAGTCCAACGAGTGTATCCCATCCATTCGCGCTGCGAGCGGAAAAAGTTACACTATTGTCTTTTCTATATAATTGATATTCATAGGATTCAGTTGGTGTAATAAGAGCTTCACCACAGTTTAATGCGACGTTACCCGAATTTGTGATTAAAACGTAGGCACTGTCTTTTCCGGCAGAAATGATCTTTGCCGTTAGGCGCGGTTTAGGCAATACACGAACATGCAATGAATCGTCCACCTTACCCCAGGGACAAGCACCTTCAAATGCCACTCGAATCCAATATGCGCGGGCTTCTGCATGCGCTGAGGTCATAAAGACCGGTCTCGCTACACCAGAATCTGCTCGTCCTTCCGCGGGTACTGAAAGCACCGTAAAAGGAGCGGGGACGTCGATTCTAATGTTGATATTTTTGCCTGGAGGGAGCGCGGTCCAATGCGCTGCCAACGACCAAATCCCACCCGCAACTAATTCCTCTGGCCCACGAACCGTCACCTGACCGCACTCTTGGCTCCATGCCGAAAGTGTAGCGATGACTAAAGCTATTACGCCCCCGTACCTCATAGCTTCAAGGAATGTGTTACACCAAATTTTTCTCCCGCATCGGTTTGACTGACTACCACCATTTGGTAATCGCCGGTGGGCAAATCAGGCTTTTTAAACTGAACCGTGCGACATTGGTTTGGGATCAAACCTTTTGCATGTAAGCTTTCGGTTTGATAAACCACCTCGCCCCGATTGTTCAACAAATGCGCTCGCGAAGAAATGATTCGGTCCACATTTCCTGCATTCTGATAGCGCAGCGTCCAAACCGAATTATCCTCACCCACCGCCAGCGCTTTAGCTTCCATAGCAACTACTGGTGGTACCATAGGATTGCGGTAGAGGATATTTACGGCATAGCGCAATTCAATCTTAAATCGCGGACCCCTTTTAACGCTCTCTTTTTCCGGTTTTGAAGTCACAAGAAGACATGCGCGCGCACTCGACTGGTTGAAACTTTTCGGTATACGTACCCGCACCTTTACGATCACTTCCTCGTGTGCCCGCAAGACCTGATCATACGTTTCGGCTTCAAGCCAATTCGCACAACTGGCATCCGTACTTCCCGGTGGAAGGTAGCGGTAACCGCTGTCGCAGTGTGAGCTAAGATCTGCCAGTTCGATGTGAAAAGCGCAAGGTTGGTCACCCACATTTTTAAGTTTGATGGGTACAATCTCTTGTTGCCCAGGAATGCGTTCGATTCGGTGGGATAGCCCGCTTTGCACGGTGACTTGGCCGTGCGCCCCGTGGCTAACAAAGAGTGCAAGATTGAGTGCGTGTAAGAGTAGTTTCATGGTACGTTGGAGTTAGGAAATCCCCCGCCCACAGGGCGGGGGAAGGAGGTTATTCAGCAATGGTGTAGGTTACGGTACCCATGTCTTGCGAGCCGTTGTCCGCATCTAGTAGGGCATAGTCCTCAATACTCACTAAATAGGTCAATTCGTACCCGTTTCCTGAGCCGTTCCCGGTGTAGGAAGTGCCGATGTTTTCAATCAACACTTGGTCCGTAGCGGTGAGTTTAACCGGCACGGCACCCGCAGTTGCATCAAAGGCGGGGGTAACATTACCCAACGTTCCGTATTGGTTCGCCGGTAAACCTGCAGGCTGGTTGCCGTCTGCCAAAAGCGAAAGGCTCATGCCTTCATTCATATTGGCAATACGCACGGAAATAGAACCGTCTGCCAATCCTGCATTACTCAACATTAAGGAGTAATTTAAAAAGGTGCTCGATTGCTTGTTTGCGCCAAGCACAAAAGCATTCCCGGCCTCCACGGGGTCGTCATTACTAAAATCAAACACGATCTCGTCGTCAACGACATCCACCAATGCGTGTGCATCGATCACCACGCCAATGGCTTGTGTTTCTATTGAGGCATCTTGCGCGTTCATTCCGAACGCTACTGTTGTGGCCGCGGCCACCATCCAAACTTTTTTCATGTTTTAGGATTTAAGGGTTAAAAATTGATTCTTAATCAACTTACCCTCACCCGTAGGAGACTTCCAAAAATTGTGGAGAACTAGACGTTTTTAACATAACTGCGTTAAAAGTCTTTAGCTCACCGAAATGTGCCAAAGGCGGGGTATGATAGCAATCAGTCGGACACACAAAAAACCCCCAACCGGCTAGGAAGGGGGTGCGTGTTATAACCTTTAATTCATTAACTATTTTGGTTTAGATAGAGCGTCGTTCCCGAAGGTATGCGCATCGTATTCTAGAAATTATGTTATCGAACTAAACGTGTATATCAAATTTACATCACAGCCATCTGCAATCCTATTTAATTGCAGGAATTGAAACGGGTAGTTATGAATTTTCAGGTTCGAACGTTTAGATGATCTAGATCTCTCGGTAGGCGGTTAGAGATTCCCCCATAATCTGCTCAAAGGCCAGGTAGAAGGGTGCTCTTGAGGAATAGCCCACGGTTTTAGCGAGCGTCTCTACACTTTGATTGTCCAGGTAACCTTCCTCTATGAGTCGAAGGGCACGGTGGATGCGCGCATACTTTTTAAAGAAACCGAAATTTGTGCTCGTCGCGGAAAAGAAACTTTCCCAGTCTGTGTTTTTGAATGGACTGTGCTTGATGAAATCGGACTTCTTCGAATGTTTATTGAAGGGGAATTCTTCATCGCCTTGAATGAGCCTTTCGATGTATAGAACTATTTCGGCATTGGTTACTTTCCCTGCGTTTGGATAGATTTCTTTGGGCGCCTCTTGAATTAACGCCTCCTGCCGCGCTGCCTCTTTTTTTGCCTCGTAGGCCTTGAGTTTTTCTTCTTCTTGTTTTTGCATTCGCGGACGAATGTTCACGACATCCCAGAAAATAAGGAACACAAGGCCAAACATCGCATACCTAAGAACCTGGTCATTGGCAAAAATTAAAAAGTCACCAGTTAAAAAATGATAATTAATATCCAATAGCGGGATTAATGAAATACCCTGGACAATAGGTAAAACAAATAAAGGAAGCCCTGCTTTGGACGCATTGAGCTTTCTTACACTAAACACAACATAAAGAAGTGTATGAAAGGGCTGTGCTAGAATAATCCATTTATCTGAGAATGGCCAAAAGACACTGGTGCTCTCCCACTTTAGGTCATGTGCAAGTTGCACAGTTTTGTAAAAGTAATCGTTGAAAAAACCGAGTTCAAGGATTAAAATGACGTAACCTAAGAAGACAGGTAGGTAATGAATAATATGCCACCGATCTTTCCGTTCCTCTACGGAACAGTATGACCCGTAAAGTCCAGGTCCAATCAAAAAGAATAATGGTATAAACCAAGGGTACATTACTTTAACGATGGCGTTACCCGCAATGTCTGTTAAAAAGGTTGCGTTGATCACTGTACAAGCCAAAAAGTAGAGGTAGGGGATGTTGTAGCGTCTGACCGTAATACCCCCAATGATGAGGGCAATTACTAATAGCGACAGTGCTGTAATGATGTAATCCTGATACAAGGTGTTGACGTGTTGTGTTGAATTATTAAAGATAGCCCATCTGCGTAATATTGAGCGGTATTACGATATCATAAAAAAGGATACCACGATAAGTCTATGTCGGCCATGATAAGTTTAGGACATTTTTTATTAAAAAATTTGTAATTTTCCATAGTACTGAAAGGCAGTTTGGGCATTTGTCTAGATATTAATTGTCTTAGGGATAAAAATTAAACCATCAAGTTATGACTACTCGCCACGCTTTAATGCTTGCATTAACTGTATCAATCAACGCGTCAGCACAATCGGATTGTTGGACGAATTTAAATTCACAAAACAGCGGTATTCCATCTTCGGCATACAATGCTATTATTGAGCTTGATTCTAGTGAATATCTTATGGGAACCGAAAACGGTTTAGTTCTCTACAATGGCTCAACATTTAATTTCGTTAAATCAATGGATTTTCCATTGGCTTCTCAAGAAGTTTTGACAATTGAAAAAACAATTTCAGGTATTTACGTGGGAACAACTTCCGGGTACACGTTCATCAACTCACTCATGGAAGCCAGTCTGTTTACAGAACAGTTTACTGGTTTGGAGGGTGATTCGGTAAGAGCCATTGCTGAAGATGCTTCAGGAAGAGTTTGGGTAGGAACTGAATCTGGTGTTTCGATCAAGACTGGACTTAACTGGTCATACGTTCCTTCAAGCTTGTTGCCAGCATCTTCGATTCAGGACTTAATAGTTTTATCAGACAGCTCAGTTGCCGTTGCTACAAAGGATGGTTTAGCAATAATTACAGATCAATCTGGAGTCTTCGCAGGCACAACATATACAAAACAAAGTACATCTAATGGTCTGGCAAATAACGATATAAGATCGCTTTACGAGGACTCGAATGGATCATTATGGATTGGAACCTTATTTGGAATTTCTGAATTTGACGGATCAAATTGGACAAAATATAACGTATCCAACACTATTGGATTAGTATCAAATGACATCAGATCATTCGTTGAAGATCCATCAGGTAATTTATTTATCTGTACCGCTTATGGCTTAACAACATTTAAGACGGATGGAACCGTTTCGCATTCTTATTCTCTGAACGGGTTAGCGGAAAACTTACTGTCACAAGCCATTTATTCTGTCAATGATTCATCGATTTATCTTGTCTCGAACAATCACGCAGCAGGAAATAATAACGGACTACACGTATTAACTACATCAGGAACCTATTCTAATTTTGAAAGAGAAAACACAGGGATGCCTTCGAATCAACCATTGCACCTCTCAGCAATGGGTTCGTCAATAGTGTCCGGATACTCTAACGGTATTTTCATGAAGGGTCCACAAGGGATAGCCCAATTAACGGATCAAAACTCTGCATTACCGGCGAACAGCATTCGTGATCTAAGTCAGGATGCCGACGGCAACCTATGGATTCTTACCAGTTCTGGCATGTCAAAATGGAATGGCGCTTCAATGACAAACTACGGTTCTGCCCAGGGATTGACATCGTCTTATTTCTTGGGAGAGGCCCTCACAGATTCTTCATTTGTAGTGTCGAACGGATTCTCTAGTGGCGTGGTCTATTATGATGGCTCAACTGCTACTGCGTATAAATCATTTAATACAACCGGGATTCCAACAAACTCTCATAATGATTTTGAAAGAATGCCAAACGGAGCAGTCGCCATTGCAACAACTTCCGGCTTATCAATTTTTAATGGAACCACATTCACGCAATACCAAACAAGTGCAGGGCTTCCCCATAACAATATTAAAAGTTTGAAATACGATTCAAATGACAATGTTCTTTGGTTAGGTCATGCGAATGGAACACATGGTCTTTCCTCGATGAACCCTGTAACAGGAACGATAACTAATTATTCTTCATCAGCACCTTCGGCAGCAATAACAGATATCGCAGCAGGTAATGACTCAGTCATTTATTACATCGCTGGTTCTAACTATTACAGGTTCGATGCGAAAAACGATTCTCTAGCAACATTTAATTCTTCTAACTCCCCTTTATCATCGTCAGTATTAAATGATATAGAATATTTAAATAATCAGCTTTGGATAGCAACGGGTACAAGATTACATGTTGTTGATGATTTTGAAAGATCAGCAATAGCGCTTACAGTAGGTGATCCAGCAACATGTGATCTCGATTCAGTGATTGTTAAGTCGCTTGGAAATTATTCTAGCGTCCAGTGGAACACCGGCGAGACCGGCGATTATGTTTCGACGGACACGTCCGCCTCGTTTTCCTATGTAGCCTCGGATGCTAATGGCTGCCTTTATTACAGCAACCAGTTAGACGTAACTATTTATCCTAATCCGATAGCAGATTTATTTTTAACGAATGACACAACATTTTGTCTTGGTGAAAACAATGTAATCTCGACTTGGGACTATTTCCAAGACTATACATGGAACAACGGTAGCACTGTTGACACTGTGGACGTAACAGACAACACAACTCTTTGGGTGTCGGTTATGGACACGAACGGATGTTTCGCGACCTCAGATACCATAGATATAAACGTTTGGAAGCCTTATGAAGAAGATTCGATCTGTATTCTCACTGTAGATACGTCTAATCACAATCAAATTATCTGGAACAAAACGAGTGGAGAACGCACTTTTGAATACGCTATATACAAACAAAACTCAACGACTGGAGATTACGATTTTGTAACGACTCACCCAGCAAAAGGAGTACTGTCGGTTTGGTCTGACGTAAACTCGAACGCTGGAGTAACATCAACGCGGTATGCGATTTCTGTGATAGACAGTTGTGGTAATGAAAGTGAGCTTAGCCCAATTCATAAAACAATGCACCTTACTATTAACGAGGGTATTAACGGTGAAGTGAACCTTATTTGGGACGGTTACGAAGGAATCGATGTCGTTACCTATGAAATCTGGAGAGGGTCGTCGCCACTACAAATGCTTAAAATAGACGATGTTCCTGCAGCGAACTTTACCTACACAGATTTAAATGCGCCCGTAGGACTTTTGTTCTATAAAATTGTAGTAGTCAATCCATATATATGTAACCCAACCGTAGGGAAAACAGGTGAAACGGATAATTATGGAACTACGGAATCTAACACAGTAGATTACGCCCTCACAGATAATGTAATTATCTACCCGAATCCATTCAAACAACAAACTAGAGTCGTCTGGAGTAACCCGGATCTGGAGAGCTACAGCATCAGCATTTATGATGCGGTTGGCCGTTTGGTTAGATATGAGCCGGATGTGCCGCAAACCTACTATGATCTTTCTCGCGACAATTTACCTTCCGGGGTTTATTCCATTGAAATAACGAACGAAGAGCGTCTGCTAAAGACAGACTTCATTATAGAATAACTGAATTAGAATCAAACCAAGATGAATTCAAACAAAACCAATAAACTTAAGCTCCTCATTGTAGGGGCTTTTGTTGCCTTCAGTCAGTTAACTACTTTTGGACAAAGTATTACGGCAGAACATTATGAAGCTTCAGGAACACAGACTTACCTGTTCCCGGCTCCATTTTTCGCGTCTAATGTTCGTATTTGTGCTCAAGATTCCGTCAAGCTAACCGCGGCATCCTTTTCTGGAAGTACATTTACATGGACCCTTGCGGATGGGTCCACAAGTTCTATCACGGCCTCCTCTATTTGGGTTAAAGACGAGGGGAACTATTCAGTTAGTGACGGTACTTCCTCTGCAACCCTTTATGTCGATAAGGAAACAGGAAAGCCTGAAATTTACAGCAGCTCATACCCCGTTACTGAAGAGCTCTTAAGGGCTGCTGGATCAGATTCGAACAGAACAAATCCAGGTACGCTTTTCTCATTCTTTAGTTCCACGAGTAAGCAAAACTATATTGCTCCTGTCGGAAAAGAATACACATATAATAAGCAGCAATATTTAATCACTAGCTCAGAGTTAACAGCAATGGGTTTCGCCCAAGGTAGCACCCTTAAGTCACTTGGTTTTTACTTTAATGAGTCTTGGTCTGGATGTAATTCAAATGGTTACAATCTCCGAATTCAACTGTACCCCACAACCTTAACAGCAATGTCAGGGTCGTTTATTACCTCAGGGGGACAGTATTTAGGAGACTACAGCTGTGATAGCCACGATCAGGGTTGGAATTATTTTGACTTTGGGAATAACTATACATGGGATGGAACGTCGGATTTAGTTTTTGATTTTAGCTACTATAATGAAAACGGCAGTACAAATAACCCAAGCATTGCAATAGATCAAACCTCTTTTGACGCAACGACTATATCGATTAGTCCAAACGTGGATTTAAGGTATAATTGGCCTTCTTCTCCAGCGTTTGTTAAGTCTGCCGGGAATTACCGACCATCTCTATCTTTTAAATATTCTAGAGCGGCACTTAAGGACACAATCGTTTCCTGTGCCTCCTCAATTCAGTTGGATATTCAAAATGGGTCTGGGAGCAATACGTATACCTGGGCTTCAACAGGTGGACTCAGCTCTAGTACATCGAATCTTTCTGTTTCTAGTTCAGACCTCGTTTATTTGAGTTCTGTTTCGTCGAACCTTTGTTTAGTTCAAGACACAGTTCAGGTTCTGGAGTCTTCTGTTACACAACCTACCATTACTGCTTCATCTACTGATTTTTGTGAAGGAGAAACCGTAACACTTTCAACGACGATACCAGCAGATCACACGGCCTCGTGGAGTGACGCCTCATCATCGTCGAGCATTACCGTTAGTGAAGGTGGCGGTTATACCGTTACGTTTACTAATGGGTATGGCTGTTCTAATACCTCTCCCGTCAAGACGATAACTGAAATCAAGAAGCCGGTATTGCTTAAGGCCGCTAATTATCGTAACGTTTATGCTAGCCAAGACATAGATTTAGAGAATGGAAACGGCATCCTGGCGACGTATAAATATTTTGGGGACTTTGGGGGATCTAAATATTTTATCACCAGAGATGGAGCGGATAGTGCTCTTTATGCTCAATATATCGCAAATACTCCAGGCGCTCAGAAGGTTGCGATTAATAATCAAGCATTAGATGAA
>ENA-ORDA01002133-ORDA01002133.1-marine-metagenome-genome-assembly--contig:-NODE-2133-length-15408-cov-2.852912_pt1 | contig 15408 bp, 7 predicted proteins | sample MGYA00237778_ERZ508506 | MGnify/ENA primary metagenome ERZ508506 (study PRJEB26177, sample SAMN06267891) | marine metagenome | isolation source: Monterey Bay, California, USA | place: Pacific...
AAAGTTAGTTGTTATCACAGGTCTTTCTGGAAGTGGCAAATCCTCCCTAGCTTTTGACACTATATATGCTGAAGGTCAACGACGGTATATCGAAACCTTTTCTGCTTATGCCCGACAATTTTTGGGCGGCTTAGAGCGACCCGATGTAGATAAAATTGAAGGTCTTTCTCCCGTCATTGCTATCGAACAAAAAACAACCAGTAAAAGCCCAAGATCTACTGTTGGTACCATTACTGAGATATACGACTTCCTAAGACTTCTTTTCGCAAGAGCAAGTGATGCCTTTAGCTATAACACTGGAGAGAAAATGGTAAGTTATAGTGACGACAAAATTCAAGAGTTGATTTTAAATGATTTTGAAAATAAAAAGATTTCTATTTTAGCTCCAGTAGTTAGATCAAGAAAAGGTCACTATCGTGAATTATTTCAGCAAATTGCGAAACAAGGTTTTGTAAAGGTACGTGTAGATGGAGAAATTAAAGATATTGTTAGCGGAATGAAACTAGACCGTTACAAAAATCATGATATCGAAATTGTAATTGATCGTCTAAAGATTTCTGCAGAATCAGCCTTAGACAAAAGACTAAGTGAATCTATTATAACTGCAATGTATCATGGAGATGACGTGTTGTTAATTTTAGACAATGAAACGAATAACACGCGTTATTTCAGTAGGTCTTTAATGTGCCAAAGCAGCGGAATATCGTATCCAAATCCTGAACCAAATAATTTTTCATTCAATTCACCCAAAGGAATGTGTACAACATGTAAAGGGTTAGGAAAATTATATGAAGTGAATGTTAACAAAATTGTTCCTGACCAGTCTATTTCTATTGCACAAGGTGCGCTTGCACCACAAGGATCTCAGAAACAAACTTGGATTTTTAAACAATTAGAACTTATTGCTCAACGCTATAACTTCAAGTTGTCAGATCCTTTTAAAAAAATTCCAAAAGAAGCTATTGATGTTATTTTATATGGCTCCAATGAGAAATTTGAGGTAGCATCTAAAACACTAGGGATTACAAGAAACTACAAAATAGAATTTGAGGGAATCGCTAATTTTATAAAAAATACTTTTGAAGATAATGAATCTAAATCTTTAAAAAGATGGGCGAAAGATTTCATGGATCATACCGATTGTAACGATTGTAAGGGTTCAAGACTTAGAAAAGAATCACTTTACTTTAAAGTAAATGGTAAAAATATATCGGAGCTTGCGCAGATGGATATATTAGAATTGGCGGATTGGTTCCATGTATTGAAGTCTAATTTATCTAAAACTCAAATTAAAATTGGAGAAGAAATTATTAAAGAAATAAAAACTCGGTTACAATTTTTAATTGATGTTGGGCTTACCTATTTAACTCTAGACAGAAGTTCAAAATCGCTTTCAGGTGGAGAAGCGCAACGGATTCGTTTAGCTACCCAAATAGGTTCTCAATTGGTTGGAGTTTTATATATACTCGATGAGCCTAGTATTGGCCTTCATCAACGAGACAACGAAAAATTAATTGATTCGCTCATAAAACTGAAAAATATTGGAAACTCCGTTATTGTCGTAGAACACGATAAAGAAATGATAGAAGCTGCTGATTATGTAATCGATATTGGCCCCGCTGCAGGAAAGCACGGAGGCATAATTGACTCTAAAGGGACTCCAAAAGAAATATTAAAACATAAAACATTAACCTCTGATTATTTAAATGGCAGAAAAGAAATAGCTATTCCATCAAAAAGAAGAAAAGGAAATGGCAAGAAATTAAAATTATCTGGAGCATCAGGTCACAATCTAAAAAATGTATCCATAGAAATACCCCTAGGGAAAATGGTTGGAATAACGGGGGTATCTGGAAGTGGAAAATCAACATTGATTAATGAAACCCTCTATCCTATTTTAAACGCATATTTTTTTAATGGTGTTAAACGACCTAAGCCATACAAAAAAGTAGATGGACTAAAAAACATTGATAAAGTGATCGATATCAATCAGTCGCCAATAGGTAGAACTCCTCGATCTAATCCTGCAACGTATACCGGTGTATTCTCAGAAATAAGAAATTTATTTTCAAAAGTACCTGAAGCTATGATTCGGGGTTATAAACCAGGTAGGTTTAGTTTTAATGTTACTGGCGGACGTTGCGAGACATGTAAAGGTGGAGGTTTACGAGTGATAGAAATGAATTTTTTGCCTGATGTTTATGTAGAATGTGAAACTTGTCAAGGAAAACGATTTAATAGAGAAACATTAGAGATAAAATACAAAGGCAAATCTATTTACGATTTGTTAGATATGACAATTGAAGACGCTTGTCCTTTGTTTGAAAATATTCCAAAAATATATAGAAAATTAAAAACTATAAAGGATGTTGGTCTTGGTTATATTACCTTAGGACAACAATCGACCACTCTTTCTGGAGGCGAAGCACAGCGAATCAAATTAGCGACAGAATTATCAAAAAGAGATACAGGAAATACTTTCTATATATTAGATGAACCTACTACGGGTTTACATTTTGAAGACATTAGAGTTTTACTTAATGTACTGAATAAAATTGTTGACAAAGGAAATACGGTAGTTATAATTGAACATAATTTAGATGTAATAAAAACAGTAGATTACATCATTGATATTGGTCCAGAAGGAGGAAAAAGCGGTGGACAAGTATTAGCAAAAGGAACACCAGAAGAAATCGTAAAAGTTAAGAAAAGTCATACAGCTCGTTTTCTCAAAAAAGAATTAAATTAGCAAAACAATCCCAAATAGAGATTTATTCACGGTAAAAACATTATATAACTATGAAAAAAGAAAGAAATCCAAAAAATTGGAATGAGGTTAAAACAAATGACTCTTGGGCTATTTTCAAAATCATGGGAGAATTTGTGAATGGATATGAAAAGTTAAGTAAAATTGGTCCATGCGTATCTATTTTTGGTTCTGCGAGAACCAAGCCGGATGATAAGTATTATCAATTAGCTGAAAACATAGCTAAAAATCTATCTGACAATGGATATGGAGTCATCACTGGTGGTGGTCCAGGAATTATGGAGGCAGCAAACAAAGGAGCTTATAATGCTGGAGGAACCTCGGTTGGATTAAATATAGAATTGCCCTTTGAACAACACGACAACCCTTATATAGATAATGATAAAAGCATTGACTTTGATTATTTTTTTGTAAGAAAGGTAATGTTCGTGAAATACTCACAAGGTTTCGTTGTAATGCCCGGAGGGTTTGGAACTTTAGATGAACTTTTTGAAGCAATAACTTTAATACAAACTCACAAAATTGGAAAATTTCCTATTATTCTAGTTGGAAAGAAGTTTTGGAGTGGTCTAGTTGATTGGATAAAAGAAACACTTCTTGATTCTCATAACAATATTAGCAAAGAAGATTTAAATTTACTAAACATTGTTGATACAGAAAATGAAGTTATTGAAATCCTAAATGATTTCTATGAGAAATATAATTTAGAACCTAATTTTTAAAAAAAAGCAAACTATCCCCACCCTATGAAATTTATTATATATGTAGCTGTAGCTATTTTTAGCCTCAGTTCTTTTGCACAGGAAACAGTTAATGTTATGTTTTATAATTTACTAAATTTTCCAGACGCTGCTCCTGGCGGTCGATCAGAAATATTAAGAAATATTTTCACAGAGTTCAAACCTGATTTATTTCTAGTCTGTGAACTACAAAATGAAAGGGGCGCCGATGAAATTTTAAATATTTCTCTAAATTATAATACTAATAATTACTCGCGTACCGATTTTGTTGCCAATCAATCTGGAAGTAATAGTTTACAACAATTATTATATTACAGTAACGAAAAGTTTTTATTAGAATCATCTGAAATATTACTAACACCATTAAGAGACATAAATAAATATGTATTAAAATTAAACACCTTAGATCAAGCCTCCGATCCAATATTAATCTATATTTATGTTGCTCATTTAAAATCTAGTCAAGGATCATCAAACGAAGATCTTCGTTTGGAAATGGTAAATGAGTTCACCGATGATTTAGAAAATTTAGATTCTAATTCTTTTGTATTGTTTGCAGGAGATTTTAACCTATACTCATCCGAAGAGCCTGCATATCAAGAAATTTTAGATGCAAGTAATGCTATTGTTATGGTAGATCCAATAAATACACCTGGCACTTGGCACAATAACGAAAATTTTCAAGATATTCATACACAAAGTACGCGATTAGGTTCAGGTCCAAATGGTGGTGCAAGTGGAGGACTTGACGATCGCTTTGATTTTATTACAATTTCTGAAAATATAATCACTAATCAAAATATTAAGTATGTTCCAGAGAGTTACAAAGCTCTCGGAAATAATGCGAATTGTTTTAACTTAAATATTAGTGACGAGACCTGTACTGGTGAATATAGTCAGACATTAAGGAATCAGTTGTATAGCATGAGTGATCATCTCCCGGTAATAATGAAATTGGAAACCACGAAAGAATTTGTTCTAAACAATCAAGATTTTTCATTTGTTGAAGATTTAAAAATTTATAATACACTAGTATCTGACAATTTAACATTGATTATACAAAACTCATTACCAAATAGAGCATCCATTCATATATTCAACATGTTGGGACAAAAAGTAAAAACAATAACTACAAACAATAACAATACTATCAAAATTGATACTTCAGATTTAGAAAGTGGTCTTTATTTTTTGATATCTGATGAATTAAATGGGATTCAAAAATTTTTAAAAATATAATTGCACTCAAAAGAATACATATCATTTGTATTTTTTTTTATTGTTACGCTGGTTCACGCGCAACATCAAATTAGCATTAATGCATCTTTAGTACCCGAATCAAAATCTATAGTAATTGAACAAGAATTAGTTTATGAAAATAATTCTGATTCAACTTTAACTGAAATATACTTAAATGATTGGGCTAATAGTTTTTCAAGTAAAACCACTCCGCTTGCAAAAAGATTTGCCGAAAATTATCAAGCTTCTTTCCATTTTGAGAATAATAAAAATAGAGGGCATACTAAAATATTAAAAATCAATAACAGTTTTGATGAATCTTTGGATTGGAATAGGCACAATCAATTAGATATTATTAAAGTAGAACTTGACGAAAGATTATTGCCTGGTGAATCATATATTCTAAAATTAGAATACAAAATTATTTTACCCGACGATAAGTTTACGCGTTATGGTATTGCTAAAAATGGAGCTATTAAACTCAGATACTGGTATTTATCACCAGCGGTATTCGACAAAAAATGGCAGATTTATAGCAATAAAGATTTAAATGATTTATACCTCGCTCCTAGTACTTTTAGGATTAGGTTTAAGACTCCAGAATATTATGAATTAATCTCCGATTTAAATGTAATATCAGAAAGTATTGATAACAAAACAAAGGTAACTCAACTAGAAGGGAATCACAGAATAAATGTGAAATTACAATTTTTAAAAGTTTCTAACTATCAAGCACTAGAAACTGACAAATTGATAGTTTCAACAAATCATAGTCATAAAAACATAACGCCGATATCACAGGTATTAATAATTGACAGAATCACTCATTTTTTAGATAAAAATTTAGGTGAGTATCCCCATGATAAGATGATCATAAGCGAAATAGACTATGAGCGAAATCCTGTTTATGGTTTAAACTTATTGCCTGAGTTTATTAGCCCTTTCCCTGAAGGTTTTGAGTATGATATTGAAATGTTAAAAATAATGACTCGAACCTATCTAGAAAATACTCTTATAATTAATCCTCGAAAAGATCATTGGCTAATTGGTGCATTTCAAGTCTATTTAATGATTCATTATATAGATACTTATTATCCAACAATGAAACTAGCAGGTAATTTGAGTAATCTTTGGATATTAAAATTTTTTCATGCCTCCGAATTAGCTTTTAATGAACAGTATTCATTTTTATATATGAATATGGCGAAGTATAATCTTCATCAAAAAAATACGGTTGCTAAAGATTCGTTACTAAAATTTAATAAAGACATCGCTAGTGACTATCATGCCGGTAGTGGATTGGTTTATCTTTCTGCATATATTGGTAAAGAACCCGTATTAAAGTCCATCAAAGAGTTTTATGTTGAAAATAAATTAAGCCTAGTTACAGCATTAGATTTTAAAGAAAATTTACAAAAAAATACTAACAAACCGGTTGATTGGTTTTTTAAAGATTACATTGATAATCGAAGTAGCATTGATTTTAAATTAAAAAATTTAGTGCCTCTAAAAGATTCTTTAAAAATTGATATCATCCATAAAAAAAACACCAAACTCCCTGTATCAATTTATGGTCTAAATAAGCAAAAAATTATATTCAAGAAATGGCTTGACCCATTTGATTCCTTAGTTACTGTAAAAATACCTACTAAAAATATTAAAAGAATTGCAGTGAATTTCGAAGGTGAAATTCCAGAAATAAATCAAAGAAATAATTATAAGAAAATAAAAGGACTAGCCAATAAACCATTTCAGGTTCGACTTTTTAAGGATGTGGAAGACCCACGTTACAATCAACTTTTTATAATGCCCGCCTATAATTATAATATTTATGATGGTATAACAATTGGTTCCAAGTTTTATAACAAAGCTGTTTTAAGAAAACCTTTTCAATATAAAATAACTCCCATGTGGGCACTAAAATCAACCAAATTAGTTGGTAGTGGATCTGTTTTGTATAAGAAAATGCCAGAGTTTGGAAATTTATATTTCTATAGAGTTGGTTTTTCCGGAAGTTATTATTCTTATGATAGTGACTTATTCTATAAAAGATTTAGCCCTTTTGCTTCAGTGGGTTTTAGAGATAGTAAAGATTTAAGAAATAATAAGAAACATCTAATCAATATTAGGAATATTACAGTAGACCGAGATAAAAACCCAAACGTAGCGCTTGAATCTCCCAACTATAGTGTTTTTGACATCAATTATGTGTATTCAAATCCAAACTTGATTAATTATTATAGGGCTAGTGTTGATTATCAGGTATCTGCTGATTTTAGTAAAATTTCAACAACTTTAAATTATAGAAAATTATTTAATAATAATCGTAAAATTGATGTCCGCCTTTTTACCGGAATTTTTATAAAAAACAATACAAAGCTAGACGACCATTATTTTAGTTTTGCTTTAGACCGACCCACAGATTATTTATTTGATTTCAATTATTATGGAAGAAGTGATGCTTCTGGTTTATTTAGTCAGCAGTTAATTATTGCTGAAGGTGGTTTTAAATCAAAATTACAGCCTGCATTTTCAAATACTTGGATGACTACGCTTAACCTAAGTACTAACATTTGGAGATGGATTCAAGCTTATGGTGATCTAGGTTGGATAAATAATAAAAACCAAGGAACTGAAGTTGTTTATGACAGTGGAATACGTCTAAGTTTGGTAGAAGATTATTTTGAATTATTTTTTCCAGTATACTCAAACCTTGGTTGGGAAATAGCTCAACCTAGATACGATCAAAAGATACGGTTCATCGTTACCCTTGACGTAAGAACACTTTTTGGTTTGTTTACAAGAAAATGGTATTAAACCATTATTTTTTTCGGTTGATTTTAGTTGTTTTCTATTTTTTTTAAAAAAAATATTTTTATTAAATAATTTAACAAATCATTAAAAAAATAAAAAATTCATATTTTTTAACTTTTAAAAAGACAAATATTTTAAGAATTGGCATTTATTTTGACACATATATGAAAATTGTATAAAATTTTGTTTTTTACTATTTTTGTAATCTAATAAAGTTGAAATAAAATATGCAAACTAGTCCTGAAACAAATAACAAATTAACATTCGAAGATTTTAAGAAGGAAGTTTTAAGTGATTATAAAACTGCTGTGACAAGTCGAGAATGTAGTTATTTAGGACGAAGAGAGGTTTTAACAGGAAAGGCGAAGTTTGGAATTTTTGGAGACGGAAAGGAAGTACCTCAAATGGCTTGGGCAAAGGCATTCAAAAATGGTGACTGGAGGAGTGGATATTATAGAGATCAAACCTTTATGATGGCGATAGGCAAATTAACAATCCAACAATTTTTTGCAGGTTTATACGCACACACAGATCTAAAAGCTGATCCTATGAGTGCTGGAAGACAAATGGGAGGTCATTTTTCGACACATAGTTTAAATGAAGATAATTCTTGGAAAAACCTGGTTAAACAAAAAAACAGTAGTCCAGATATTTCTCCAACAGCAGGACAAATGCCTAGATTGGTTGGTTTAGCTCAAGCTTCAAAAATATACAGGAATCAAATAGGCTTAGAAAACTTTACTTCTTTTACTAATAATGGAAATGAGGTTGCTTGGGGAACTATAGGGAATGCTAGTACTAGTGAAGGGTTGTTTTGGGAATCAATCAATGCTGCAGGAGTACTTCAAATACCTATGGTAGTGAATGTATGGGATGATGATTACGGAATATCTGTCCACGCTAAATATCAGACCACCAAAGAAAATATTTCAGAAATTTTAAAAGGATTTCAAAGATCAGAGGATTCTAATGGATATGAAATTATAAAAGTTCGTGGATGGGATTATCCGAATTTGGTAGAGGCCTATCAAAAAGCTTCAAAAATAGCTAGAGAAGAACATGTCCCGGTACTAATACATGTTAATGAGCTTACGCAGCCACAAGGACACTCAACGAGTGGATCACATGAACGATATAAGGATAAAAATAGATTGAATTGGGAGAAAGAATATGATTGTAATGTCAAAATGCGAGAGTGGATCGTGGAGAACAACCTTGCTACTGAAGAAGAATTAACAACTATTGAAAAAACAATAAAAAAAGAAGTCAGGGAAGGAAAAAATGCCGCATGGAAAGCTTTTTTAAAACCTCAAATTGAGGAACAAAAAGAAGTCATAACACTTATCAATAATGCAGCAGAACAAAGTGCTAATAAGGTGTTTATAGATACTATTTCCTCAGCTTTATATGCTAGAAAAGAGCCTTTACGTAGAGAAATTATAGGTGCTGCCAGAAAAACACTTCGCTACTTGATTGGTGAAAACTCAGTTGAAAAGAAACAATTAAAAGATTGGATTGAAAATTATTTTGAATTAATAGAACCTAAATATAGTGCTCATTTATATTCAGAAGCTAGTGATAATGCTTCAACTATTCAGGAAGTTAAACCAATCTATGATGAGTCATCAGAAGATGTCGATGCCAGAATTTTACTTAGAGATAATTTTGATGCAATTTTAACAAAATATCCTGAGGTGGTCATTTTTGGAGAAGATAGTGGAACAATTGGCGACGTAAATCAGGGCCTAGAAGGGCTTCAAAGTAAATTTGGAGAAATTCGCGTTACTGATACTGGAATTAGGGAAGCTACTATATTAGGGCAAGGAATTGGGATGTCGATGCGAGGGTTACGTCCTATCGCCGAAATTCAGTATTTAGACTACATTCTTTATTGCTTGCAAATTATGAGTGATGATCTAGCAACAGTAAGATATCGCACTAATGGGAAGCAAAAAGCACCCCTAATCGTAAGAACTCGTGGGCACCGATTGGAAGGTATTTGGCACAGTGGATCGCAAATGGGAGGATTAATTCATTTGTTACGTGGTATGTACATATTAGTCCCAAGAAATATGACCAAAGCAGTAGGTTTTTACAATACACTTTTAAAAACGGACGAACCGGCACTAGTTATTGAATGTCTAAACGGTTACAGGTTAAAAGAAAAAATGCCTGTTAACTTAAATGAAATAACGACACCTATTGGAGTAGTTGAGACTGTTAAAAATGGAACTGATATTACCTTGGTTTCCTACGGAAGTACGTTGCGTATCGTTCAAGAAGCGTCTTTAGAATTACAAGAGGTTGGAATAAGCACAGAGGTTATAGATATTCAATCGCTATTACCCTTAGATTTAAATCATGACATAGTAAAAAGTATTGCAAAAACAAATAGACTACTAGTCATCGATGAAGATGTACCTGGAGGTGCTTCGTCTTACATAATGCAACATATACTAGATATACAAAATGGTTATCAATACTTAGATAGTAAACCTCAAACCTTAACTGCCAAACAACATCGTCCTGCTTATGGAACAGACGGCGATTATTTTTCAAAACCACAAGTAGAAGATGTATTTGAAAAAGTATACGATATAATGAACGAAGTAAATCCAAATGATTTTCCAAAAATGTAATATTTTATTTTATCTTAGCAGGAGAAATAAAAAAAAACCGACTATGTTTTTAACTAATTTAAATAACAATAATTACCAGCCTTAACAAAAACTTGTCGAGATATATAAGCCTGTCAAGTTTTTATTTGACAGGCTTTTTTTATGGAATAAATTGAAATAATAAATAATAGAATAAAAAATAGAATATTATGTGTGGAATTGTATGTGCATTCGAATTAAAACAAACCTCTAAAAAATTACGCCCTCAATTATTAAAGATGGCAAAATTAATAAGGCATCGTGGCCCAGATTGGAGCGGTATTTATAGCAACAATAAAGTGATTATGGCGCATGAACGCTTAGCGATTGTAGATCCTACTTCGGGAAAACAACCGCTTTTATCAAAAGATAAAAACTTAGTTTTAGCTGCTAACGGTGAGATTTATAACCATTTGGAATTACGCAAACAATTTGAAGACTACTATCAGTTTCAAACAAAATCTGATTGTGAGGTTATCCTCGCTTTGTATAAAAAAAAAGGTGCTTCGTTTTTAGATGAATTAAATGGAATTTTTGGTTTTGCTTTATATGATGTTGCAAACGATTCTTATTTAATCGCTCGTGATCACATGGGGATTATTCCACTTTATATGGGTTGGGATCAAGATGGAACTTTTTATGTTGCTTCCGAATTAAAAGCATTAGAAAGTGTTTGTTCAAAAATTGAATTATTTCCACCTGGACATTATTTAGATAGCAAGGTAGGTGAAATAAAAAGCTGGTACCAACGTGATTGGATGGAATATGATATGGTAAAAGAAAATGAAACAGATATAAAAGTATTAAGAACTGCTCTTGAAGAGGCTGTACATCGTCAATTAATGAGTGATGTTCCATACGGTGTTCTGTTGTCGGGTGGATTGGATTCATCTATTACATCTGCAATTGCTAAAAAATATGCAGAAAAACGAATTGAGAGTGATGACAAAGATGCCGCTTGGTGGCCTCAACTCCATTCTTTTGCAACTGGATTAGAAAACTCACCCGATTTAGCTGCAGCTCAAAAAGTCGCCGACCATTTAGGGACCATACACCATGAAATAAAATTCACCATCCAAGAGGGAATAGATGCGATAAGAGATGTTATCTATCATTTAGAAACTTATGACATTACAACAATTCGTGCATCTACACCTATGTATTTAATGGCGAGAGCGATTAAAGCAATGGGGATTAAAATGGTACTTTCTGGTGAAGGAGCTGATGAAATTTTTGGAGGGTATTTATATTTCCATAAAGCGCCTTCTGCAAAAGATTTCCATGAAGAGACAGTCCGTAAGTTAGACAAATTGCATATGTATGATTGCTTAAGGGCAAACAAATCCTTAGCTGCGTGGGGAATTGAAGGACGTGTCCCTTTTCTTGATAAAGCATTTATGGACGTTGCAATGAACATCAACCCTAAAGATAAAATGATCAATGGAGAACGTATGGAGAAATGGATACTTAGAAAAGCGTTTGAAGATTTACTTCCAAAAAGTGTAGTCTGGAGGCAAAAGGAACAATTTAGTGATGGCGTTGGTTACAGTTGGATTGACACCTTAAAAGAACTGGTTGAAAAAGAAGTAACTGACAAACAATTAGCGAATGCACATTTAAAATTTCCAATTCAAACGCCTACAAGCAAAGAGGAATTTTATTATCGTTCAATTTTTGCAGAACATTTTCCGAGCAATGCAGCAGCAAAATCGGTTCCTTCAGTTCCTTCTGTAGCTTGCAGCACTCCTACTGCTTTAGAATGGGATGAAAGTTTTAAAAACATGAACGACCCAAGCGGAAGAGCAGTAGCAAATATTCATGATAAAGCCTATTAATTTAGAATTTCGAGATTCATTAAGGAAGCCATTTTTTTTTGAAATTTGGCTTTCTTTTTTCTAAAAAAGCATCACGCCCTTCCTTAGCTTCATCGGTCATATAAGCAAGACGTGTTGCTTCACCTGCAAATACTTGTTGCCCTACCATACCATCATCAGTCAAATTCATTGCGAATTTTAGCATTTTGATGGAAGTGGGTGATTTAGCTAGTATCTCTTGTGCCCACTGAAAGGCAGTATCTTCTAGCTCATCATGAGGAATAACTGCATTGACCATTCCCATTTCAAAAGCTTCAAGTGCCGAATAGTTTCTTCCTAAAAAAAATATCTCACGTGCCTTTTTCTGACCCACCATCTTGGCAAGATAAGCGCTTCCATAACCTCCATCAAAACTGGTTACATCTGCGTCAGTTTGTTTGAATATAGCATGTTCTTTACTAGCTAGAGTCATATCACAAACTACATGTAAACTGTGACCTCCTCCTACTGCCCAACCAGGAACTACACAAATTACTACCTTGGGCATAAATCGAATCATACGTTGTAAATCTAAAATATTGAGTCGATGATAGCCATCTTCTCCAACATAACCCTGATGACCTCTTGCTTTTTGATCACCACCACTACAAAAACTATAAACACCATCTTTAGAAGATGGGCCTTCTGCGGAAAGCAGAACTACACCAATTGATGTATCTTCTTGTGCATCGTGAAAAGCATCCAGTAATTCACTCGTAGTTTTTGGTCGGAAAGCATTACGAACATTAGGGCGGTTAAATGCAACTCTAGCTACACCTTGACTTTTTTTGTAGGTAATGTCTTCATATTTCTTGACAGTTTTCCAATTTGGAGATTTCATAATTTTAATTTTGAGTTAAATATAAAAAGACTTAATTAGAATATTCTATTCAAGTTATAAATTGTCTGTTTATTTAAATAAAAAGAATACTGTTAAATAAATTTATAATTTTATTCCTTTAAAATTATAAAATCAAATTTTGATAATGACATAAAAAATGAATAACTTGGAAACTTAATAAATATCTTCAAAAAAAGATCTAATTAACAATGAAAAAATCTCTGTGTTTACTATTACTGACTCTGTTTATACTCTCGTGTCAAAGTGATAATAAAAAAGTAACTGCATCAACTAATGAAATAAATAAAACGGAGTTAGACATAAAAAATCTTAATAAAGTAATTGTTTCTGATTTAAATAAAAATAATGAAACAGAAAATTTTTTCGAGTTAATAACTGAAGAGGAAACATCAATTAATTTTATAAACAGAGTAAATGTAGATGAATATAAGAACTTCAAATCTTACCCTCAAATTTATAACGGAGCTGGAGTATCCGTTGGAGATATAAACAATGATGGATTACCAGATATTTATCTAGCTGGAAATTCAGTTAAAGATAGATTATATTTAAATAAAGGAAATTTCAAGTTTAAGGATATTACAGAAGAATCAGGTATTGGCAAAGAAAATTATGGTTGGTCTTTTGGGGTAAATATGATTGATATTAATGCCGATGGTTATCTAGATATTTATGTATGTAAAGCGGGACCCTATAAAGAAGAAAAATACTTGAGAAATAGGTTATTCATAAATAATGGAGATGGCACGTTCAATGAAGAAGCACAAAAATATGGTTTAAGCGTTCTCGGTTTTAGTGTTCAGTCTGCTTTTTTTGATTATGACCTCGATGGAGATTTAGATGTTTACATTGCAAATCACCCGCCAACTGAAGCAAAAAAAGGAGGCGCAAAAAATTTAACGAAACTTGTTGACGAAATCAAAAAGGGGATATTAAGAACTGATGAATTTTACGAAAATGTAAATGGGAAATTTGTAAATAAAACAAAAGAAGCAAATTTATTAAACTATGGTTACAAGAATAGTTTAATCGTAAGTGACGTTAATAAGGATGGATTTCCTGATTTGTATGTTTGTTCTGATTACAGCCAACCAGATTTATATTATTTAAATAATGGAAATAAAACATTTACCAATATTATAAATGAAAATTTAGAACATATCACATACAACAGCATGGGTAGTGAATTATCTGATATAAATAATGACGGATATCTTGATATTTATGTAACAGACATGGCACCATCAGACCATATAAAATCAAAAGTATTTATGGCTTCAATGGATACTAAGAAGTTTCATTCTTTTGTTGATCATGGAATGCATTATCAATACATGTTAAATACACTTCAACTAAATAATGGAGATAATACCTTTCGTGAAATAGGTCAACTAGCTGGAATTGACAAAACTGAATGGACATGGGCATCATTATTTTTAGATATCGACTTTGATGGAAATAAAGATCTTTTTATCACTAATGGAATAAAAGAAAATACCAACGATAACGATTTAAACGAAAAGCTAAAAAGTAGACAAAAAGAATTAAAAAAACCTACTCTTTCTTTTGAGGAATTTATGGAGGTAGTTCCAAAGATGATTACACCTAATCAAGTTTATAAAAATAATGGAGATTTAACTTTTACTAACACGTCTTCAAATTGGATTGACAATAATAATTTTAATTCTAACGGGGCAGCATACGCAGATTTGGATAATGACGGTGATTTAGATTTAGTCTTAAATAATATGGATGCTGTTGCTAGTGTATATGAAAACAAATCTGAAGAGAGATCTTCAGGAAATTTGATAGCTATTAAGTTAAAAGGGCCTAAAAGTAATCCTTTTGCCTTGGGTGCAAAAATAAGTATACCTTTTGAAAATAAAACTATTTACCATGAGCATTATACCTCAAGAGGTTATCTTTCATCTACGGGATATAAAATTATCATAGGTCTAGGCTCAGAAAAAATAATTCCAGAATTAATTATTGACTGGAATAATGGAACTACTTCTATAATCAACGATTTAGAGGTTAACAAAGAATATGGGATTTCATATGCCAAAACTACAAAAACTGCTCTTGAATCCAGTATAGTGAAAAATAAAATGATTGAAGTAAATACAATTTTAAAATTTGAAGATAAACAAGAAAATAAGAAAAAGTCTATTTTTGAAATTAATTATTCAACTATTATAAAAATAGAAGAGGATATCAAAGAAAAAAAAGATTTAGAAAAAATAATACTATGTGATGCTCAAATTGAAATTTATCCTGAATTAGAAAAATCTTTTTTGAACTTATTACATAACTCTGGATATCCAGAGATTAAATTTGACAAAAAAATTGATTTTGAACAACTTTACAGTCAAAGATTAAATTAAAAAAAATTTTTTTTAAGGTTATTTTTTAGATATTCTTTATGTCTTTTTAACTCCTCAGAAGAAGGAAATATAACTTTTTTAAAATAATCATT
>ENA-ORDA01002134-ORDA01002134.1-marine-metagenome-genome-assembly--contig:-NODE-2134-length-15406-cov-3.581316_pt1 | contig 15406 bp, 13 predicted proteins | sample MGYA00237778_ERZ508506 | MGnify/ENA primary metagenome ERZ508506 (study PRJEB26177, sample SAMN06267891) | marine metagenome | isolation source: Monterey Bay, California, USA | place: Pacific...
AACATCGTTTTTCGCGTTAGCACATGCGCTCACTAGGGGCGCTCATATCAGGGTATCTATTTTCCTGAATATGAATAATTTCACCCGGCTCTGGCTGGATGCTGCAGCGATGCTTATCGCGGCGATGACAGCCACCTATTTTGCCCGCTATGCCGTAAAAACTAATTATATGTCGGAAATGTTAAATGACCGTACCCAAGGTCAGGATCAGGTGCCAGAAGCGTTTTTATCGTTCTTGAATCTGATATCTTCCTCGCCAGATAAATGGGCTCTCATATGGTCAAATATGGGTGATGGTTATGTTTATACCCCTGTTTGGTTGCCGCAGATACCAATGTCGATTGGTACTGTTCTTCTCGCAATTGCGCTGTGGGATAATCTTATCAGACTGCTGGTCTTAAGTAAGACTGCTATTACATCCGAGGCACTCAGATGACCGAATTTTACGCAACTATATTATTCTTGTTTGTCCTGTTTACCTTGCTTGGCAGTTCTGTGTGGGTTGGGTTGGCGCTGATGGGCGTTGCGTGGGTTGGCATGGAGCTTTTCACCTCGCGCCCTGCTGGCGATGCCATGATCACAACCATCTGGACAGGCTCGTCTAGCTGGACGCTGACAGCCTTGCCGCTGTTTATTTGGATGGGAGAAATACTCTATCGAACGCGGCTTTCTGAAGATATGTTCAAAGGGCTGGCGCCGTGGATGCGCAAGCTGCCGGGCGGCTTGTTACATACCAATATTGCGGGCTGTACGATTTTTGCCGCCGTGTCAGGCTCCTCTGCTGCAACGCTGACAACTGTCGGCAAGATGTCGATACCGGAGCTACGAAAGCGTGGCTATCCTGAATATATGATTATTGGCACGCTGGCTGGCGCGGCAACACTTGGCTTGATGATTCCGCCATCACTGACGCTGATTGTCTATGGTGTGACGATTAATGAATCCATTACCAAGCTCTTCATGGCAGGTGTATTTCCGGGGCTGGTTCTTGCGGGGCTCTTTATGACTTATATTATTGGCTGGCATTATTTACGCCCTCACGAACGCCCAGAACCTGAACCATCAATGAGCCTGTTTCAGATGATAAAGGATAGCCGGTTTTTAATCCCTGTGATGGCGTTGGTCACAACGGTGATTGGCTCAATGTATTTTGGCTGGGCAACCGCAACCGAAGCTGCGGCTGTTGGTGTTGTGGGGGCATTGTTGCTGGCATTGGCGCAACGCTCGCTTAACTGGGAGAGTTTTTCGGCAAGCTTGATGGGCGCTACGCGGACCTCTGCGATGATTGCCCTCATCTTGATGGGAGCGTCATTCCTGTCACTTGCGATGGGCTTTACAGGGCTGCCACGCGCATTGGCAAGCTGGATTGATGCGATGGATTTGTCACCTGTCGTACTGATTATTGCGCTCACCTTATTTTATATCGTTCTTGGCATGTTCCTTGACGGCATTTCATCAGTTGTTCTGACGATGGCGATTGTGGAGCCAATGATCCGGCAAGCTGGGATCGATGTTATCTGGTTTGGCGTCTTTATTGTTGTGGTTGTTGAGATGGCGCAGGTCACCCCCCCAATCGGGTTTAACTTATTTGTGCTGCAAGGCATGACCAAGCACGAGATTTCCTATATTGCACGCACAGCGATACCGATGGTTGGATTGATGATTGTGATGGTTGTCATTCTGGTCATCTGGCCAGAGCTTGCCACATGGCTACCAGATAATCTGCGCAACCAGCCGGGGTAGCTACCTTTAGTTTTTTGTAAAAAAGTCTCTGAGCAAGGGGAGCTTTATCAGCTCGAAAATGGCTAACCCGATACCGGCGATTGTGATGATGAAAATGGCAGTTTCAATCGGGATAAAGTCGCCGAAAAAGCCGATGACCATCCCCCCAATTGTCAGGCTGCCAAATGAGACGCTCGACCACCAAGTCATTACCCGTGCGCGGTAAGCCTCGCTTACTTCTAGCTGGATCAAGGTTTGTGCGCCAATGCCAACCACAGTTGCGGTAAAGCCAGTTACGGTAAACACTGCGGCCATCGCGCCAAGACCTGTTGCATAGAACAGGCCTAAATTTCCCAGAAGCCCGACGGCAAGCATGGGCCATAGACATCTGAGGATGACATCTGGCTTCATTTTGCCAACACCAATCCACCCCGATGCCAATAATGAGCCTAGCCCGGCTGCCGCTGTCACGATAGCAAGTGCATAGCTGTCGCCGCCAAGAATCTGTCCAACAATGGCGGGTTGAATTTCGAGCAACCCCCGGACAAAAAAGCTGTTCAGCGCCACAACGCTGAGGGAGGCAAAGATGAGCGGTGTGGTAAGGGCCACCCTGCCACCATCACGCAGCTTCTGGAAAAACCGGTCTGCATTCGGCGGCGCAGATTTGCGTTCCTGCAATGGCAAAACAAATAAGGCACAAATCAACGGCAGGTAGCATAGCATCGCAATGGCAAATGTATGGGCAAGGCCAAGCGCGACAATCGCATAACCAGAAAGGGCCGGCCCAACAATCCGCGACATATTCCATGAAACTGAATTAAGGCCAATAGCGCTGGTAAGATAGGGCTTTGGGACAACAATGGAAATAAAGACCAGACGAATAGGATGGTGAAACGCACTTAGCACACCCAGAACAAGCGATGTGAATACAAGGCTATGAAGGGTGTGCATCTCAAACCATTGCAGAATAAAAATTAAAAAACTGGTTGCTGCCATCATTATTTTTGTAACCATCATGGCACGGCGCATATCCCAGCTTTCAGCATAAACGGCGATAAATGGGCCGATAATACCAACAGGAGCCATTAAGGCAATGGACACAAAACTTGTCCAGAAAGTAGATTCAGTGATCTGCCATGTCAGCCAGCCAAGCCCGACCTTTTGAATCCAAGTGCCAAGCAAGGATGTTGTATTTGCCCAGAAATAAAGGACAAAAGACCGGAGCGAAAGAGCGTTCATCGGGACATAAAACTCATCTTCAGGAGAGGTCTCCTGGACCGCTTAGTGAGGCAAGAAAAGAGCTTATTGCGATATTGAACGCCTCTGGGTCCTCACAATAAGGTGCATGACCGACATTCTGCAGGACTGATATTGTTGCAGATGATATCCCATGCTCCAATGCCGCACCTTTTTCAGCGCTCACAACCGTGTCATTCGCAGCCTTAATGATACAGGTTGGCAGAGCAATGCGCGGCAGCAAGGGGCGGGTATCCAGATGATGCATTGCAAGCCCGCCACAGCGTATGCCCTCATATGTAATTTCGCCTGCAATATCGGCTAGAAAGGCAAACATCTCGTTTTCAGCAATGCCCGGCAACATGGCGCTCACCCGAAGCGATCCATAAGTGGCATCATCCATTTTACTGCGCTGTTCAAGGCGTTGCTGAACAGCAGCGTTCAATGGCACATCTGCTGCGTTAGCGTTTCCTGTATGGGTGCAAGACAGAACGAGGGCGCGAATCACATCGCTATGAGAGACAGCAAGGACCTGTGCCAGCATGCCGCCCATAGAATGGCCGACAATCACAACAGGTGTTGTAACAAGGGCAGTAATCGTTGCGGCAACTTCATCGGCTATAACAGACATACCGCCCTCTATGACGTCTGAGCGGCCAAACCCGGGTGCATTTATTGCGATAACGGTGCGGTCTGTAAAAAAATCGAATTGAAAGGCCCAGCTTCGGCTATTTCCATTGAATCCATGTAAAAAAACAATCGGGTCATGTTCTGCGGTCCCGCTATATTTTCTCATCCGGTAGGACGTCGTAATGCCTGTTTTTGGGTTCTTATATAATGATTGTTCGGGTAATTTTTTATCAAACTGAGTAAGTGACGTCACAATGATAATCTCCAAATGAGTACGAAGTAAGCACCCTTCTATTAATATATAGACAAGCATCCAAAGATATAACAAGCTCTTAAAGCTAAACAAATATAAATCAAAGCATGTCATCTTTAATAATTGGAGAGGTAAAAATGAAATTCTTACGCCTTTTATGCATCGGGTTAGCGAGTGTTAGTTTCTCGCTTTCGGCTTATGCAGAAGATCTTCGCGTTGGCCTGAAGTCAGAGCCAAGCTCAATTGATCCTCATTATCACAATCTCGGCCCCAATAACGGCTTCTCAAAACATATTTTTGGCGCTCTTGTCGGCAGTGATGAAAACCAACAGCATTTCCCAGATCTTGCGGTCTCGTGGAAGCCAATCGACGATACCACATGGGAATTCAAGCTTCGCCAAGGTGTGAAGTGGCATGATGGTAGCAGCTTCACAGCTGATGATGTGCTGTTCACTGTTGAGAGAGCTCAGAATGTTCCCAACTCTCCATCTAGCTTTGTTACCTATCTTAAAGGTAAAACATTCTCAAAGGTTGATGATCACACAGTCCATGTAAAAACAGCAGCGCCGTATCCGCTGATGCCAAATGACCTGACAACGGTAAAAATTATTTCCGCAAAAGCCGGTAAAGATGCCTCAACCGAAGACTATAATAGCGGTAAGGCAACAATTGGCACAGGTCCCTATAAATTTGTTGAATGGGTCCCAGGCGACCGCATCGTTCTAACGCGCAATGACAGCTATTATGGCAAAAAGGCAGTGTTCGATAACGTCATAATGAAGCCTATCAAATCTGGCCCTGCGCGTATTTCCGCGTTGCTTGCTGGAGATGTTGATTTCATTGATAACGTCCCGCCACTCGATGTTGCGCGTCTGAAGCAAGATGACAAACTACAGCTGAGTAGCGGTCCGTCTAACCGTGTGATTTATCTTCACATGGATCAGTTCCGTGAGGCATCACCCCATGTTCAAGCTAAAGATGGCGGCGCTATCAAAAATCCTTTGATGGATGTGCGTGTGCGTAAAGCTATTTCTCATGCGATTAACCGCGATGCGATTGTTGCCCGTGTTATGGAAGGCGTTGCTGTTAAGGCAGGCCAGCTATTGCCAGCAGGCTTCCATGGTGTGTCAGAAAAAATGACGCCTGATGCGTATGATCCGGATGCCGCTAAAAAATTGATGGCTGATGCTGGTTATGGCGATGGCTTCAAGATGACTGTTCATGGTCCAAATGACCGGTATATCAATGATGCAAAAATTGCTGAAGCACTTGCACAGATGCTAACCCGTGTTGGCATTGATGCCAGTGTTGAGACAATGCCTAAGTCTGTCTATTTTAAGCGTGCCTCACGCGGCGGACCAGACAAGTCTCCTGAGTTCAGCTTTATGGTTCTCGGCTGGGGTGCTGGTTCAGGTGAAGCATCATCACCGCTAAAAGCGCTGCTTCATACCTATGATAAGTCAAAAGGACTTGGTGCAGCAAACCGTGGACGTCATTCTGACGCTGCTGTTGATGCCCTCATCAAAAAGGCACTTGCAACAGTTGATGCTGATGCCAGAGGCAAGCTTCTAGCCGAAGCAACAGAAAAAGCTGTTGGCGAAAATTATGGTGTTATTCCGCTGCATTACCAGGTGAATACTTGGGCTGCGAAATCAGGCTATAAGTATCTGCCACGTACAGATGAATACACAGTTGTAATGGGGCTTAGCAAAGACTAATCCTGTTGCCGTTATTATCATTTAATACCCTCACACAGGGGCGCTAAACTAGTCGTTGTGTGAGGGATTTTCCGTTTAGGGAATTAGATATATGACAGCTTTCATTCTCCGCAGGTCACTACAAAGTCTTATCGTGCTCTTTGTCATGTCACTGCTGGTATTCGGCGGCGTAAACATGGTTGGCGATCCTGTCGATATGTTGATTAGCCCCGAAGCTGACCAAATGGAAATTGACCGCGTTATCCGTGACCTTGGCCTTGACCGCCCCGTTACCGAACAATATTGGTATTTTCTGGTAAACGCCTTTAAAGGCGAGCTTGGCCGTTCATTTATTTTTGGCGAGCCCGCCTTGAAGCTGATTATTCAGCGCATGCCGGCGACAATGGAGCTTGCCCTATTTTCTCTGTTACTGGCTGTTGTTTTTGGTATTCCGCTTGGCGTATATGCGGGTCTAAAGCCTGAGGGCAAACTAAGCCGCACAATCATGGCAGGGTCTATTTTAGGATTTTCGATGCCGACTTTCTGGGTTGGTATTTTATTAATTATGTTCTTTTCAGTTAATCTTGGCTGGTTTCCCTCGACAGGACGAGGCGAGACAGCCACCTATTTTGGCATGACGAGTTCTATTTTTACCGCAGACGGATTATCGCATCTATTTTTGCCAGCCTTTAATTTGGCCTTATTTAAATTATCCTCGGTGATCCGCTTGGCACGCGCCGGAACGCGTGAAGTTATCTTGCAGGATTATATAAAATTTGCCCGTGCAAAAGGCGTTCAGGAGTCACGCGTCATTCGTGTGCATCTGCTGAAAAACATCATGATTCCGATTGTCACAGTCATTGGCCTTGAATTTGGCTCATTGATTGCCTTTTCGACAGTCACGGAAACAGTCTTTGCCTGGCCGGGTATGGGTAAACTCATTATTGACTCAATCTATAATCTCGATAGGCCCATCATTGTTGCCTATCTGATGATCATTGTGCTGATTTTCGTAACGCTAAATCTCGTGGTTGATATCCTATACTCATTTCTTGATCCGCGTGTCCGGATCAAAGGAGCAAAATAGTGAGCAATGTAACAGACGCAAAGCCACAAGCTACAGCTGTGCCAGCATCAGGCTTAAAGAAATTCTGGGCGGATTTTTCGGAAAGCCGGTTGGCTCTTTTTGCGCTTGCGGTTTTTTCAACCATTCTCTTCATTGCCCTTTTTGCGCCGTGGATATCACCAACCAATCCTTATGATTTAGGCAGTGTGGATATTATGAATAGCCGGTTGCCGCCGGGCTCAGAGGATTTTGCTGGCAATGTCTACTGGCTTGGAACCGACGGTGCTGGCCGTGATATGTTATCTTCGATTTTCTATGGCTTGCGCGTTAGCCTTGGTGTTGGCGCTTTTTCAGGTATCGTTGCGATGGCTATTGGGGCCACAATCGGCCTTGCGGCTGCTTATTTTGGCGGCCGGCTTGAGACGATTATCATGCGTATCGTTGATATTCAGTTGAGTTTTCCGTCAATCCTGATGGCGTTAATTATTCTCGCTATTTTTGGGAAGGGTGTTGATAAGACAATCATTGCGCTCGTATTAGTCCAGTGGGCTTATTATGCGCGAACAGCACGGGCAAGCGCTCTGGTCGAAAAGAACAAAGAATATGTAGAAGCAGCTCAGTGTCTGGCTTTGAGCGATAGGCGCATTATTCTGAGCCATATTATGCCAAATTGTCTGGCGCCCATGATTGTTGTTGGCACCTTGCAAACAGCACATGCTATTTCTCTTGAGGCAACATTAAGCTTCCTTGGGCTTGGTCTTCCTATTACTGAGCCATCACTTGGCCTGCTGATTGGTAATGGGTTTGAATATATGTATACCGGCGATTTCTGGATTAGTATTTTCCCTGGCGTGGCGTTGTTAATTACCATTGTTTCGATCAATCTTGTCGGCGACCAGCTGCGGGATATTTTTAACCCACGCTTGCAGAAGTGAGTGGATGCTGTGAAACCTATTCTTCAAATCGAAAACCTTCAGACACATTTTTTCACGAAAGCTGGCGTTGTAAAGGCCGTGGATGGTGTCAGCTTTGATATCAACGCTGGCGAAGTTGTCGGGCTTGTTGGCGAGTCAGGTTCAGGAAAATCAATTACAGGCTTTTCCGTTATGGGACTGGTTGATGCGCCGGGAAAGATTGTTGGCGGGCGTATTATGTTCCAAGGCGAGGATATTGCTGCTATGTCCCCGCAACAATTACAAAGCCTTCGTGGTAATCGCATCAGTATGATTTTCCAAGATCCTATGATGACGCTTAATCCGGTGCTGCGTGTGGAAACACAGATGGTTGAAGCCATTAAGGCACATGACAGCATGATTTCAAAAAGTGAGGCGCGTGCGCGTGCAAGAGACGCTCTTGGTCTTGTCGGCATTTCAGCCCCAGAAGAGCGTATGCGCGCCTATCCGCATCAATTTTCCGGTGGTATGCGGCAACGTGTGTCGATTGCGATTGCGATGTTAAACAGGCCAGACCTCATCATTGCAGACGAGCCAACAACAGCGCTTGATGTCACAATTCAAGGTCAGGTGATTCACGAAATGCAGCGGTTATGCGAGGTAACAAAAACAGCGCTTCTGTGGATAACACATGACCTTGCTGTTGTTGCTGGTATTGCTGACCGTATCTGTGTGATGTATGCCGGCCGTGTGGTTGAACAAGGTCCAATTGCGAGTACGATTTCTCAGCCCCTACACCCCTATACACGAGGCTTGATGGGCAGTGTGCCAAGCCAGAATAGACGTGGTCAGCCACTGCAACAGATTGATGGTATGGTGCCATCTTTGTTGAATCTGCCGTCAGGATGCGCCTTTCAGAACCGGTGTGCGATGGTATCAGACAAGTGTTTATCCGAAATACCAGAACCAATAGATGTTGGCGAGCAGCGCCTTGTAAGATGCGTTAATGTTGGTCAGGAGCCTGCATCATGAAACCTATTCTGACAGTCTCGAACCTATCCAAAGATTTTACCAAACCACTCGACCTCATTGCCAAGCTGCTGAATAAGGTAGGGCAGGATAATAAAGAAGAAGTTGTTCATGCCGTGGATGATGTCTCTTTTGCCGTGCAGCGCGGCGAGATTGTAGGCATCGTTGGCGAGTCAGGATGTGGTAAGTCAACGCTTGGCCGGATGGTCGCAGGCATTCTGTCTCCAACAAGTGGTTCGGTAGAGTTTGATGCTGAGCAGACCAAAGCATCTGATCTGCCGCAAGCCCTGCAGACGCAGATGATTTTTCAGGATCCGTTCTCATCGCTCAATCCGCGCAAACGGGTGATTGATATTATTACCGAAGCCCCAATCTTTCACGGATTGATTGCCCGCAAGCAGAAGAATGAATTTGCGGCTGAAATGCTGCAACGTGTTGGCCTTGACCCAGATACCTTGCAGCGTTACCCGCATCAGTTCTCAGGCGGCCAGCGTCAGCGTATTGGGATTGCCCGGGCTCTTGCTGTATCGCCAGAATTGCTGGTGTGTGACGAGTCAATTGCGGCTCTTGATGTCTCCATTCAGGCACAGATTATTAATTTGTTTGTAAAGTTGCGCGATGAGTTCACGCTAACATATCTATTTATCAGCCATGATATCGGGGTCATTGAACATATCTCTGACCGGGTGATAGTGATGTATCTCGGTCGTATTGTTGAGACAGCGCCGATCAGCAGTTTTTTGCAGACACCAAATCATCCCTATACTAAAGCCCTTCTGGCGGGTGTGCCGCGACTTGAAGTTGGCAAACGTGAATATGAGCCTGTTTCAGGAGAAATCCCGTCACCACTTGATCCCCCAACAGGGTGTCATTTTCATCCGCGCTGCCCGTTTGCAAGCGAGCGGTGCCAGAGAGAAGCTCCACTACTTCGCGAGCTATCAGCCGGTCATTTTTCGGCCTGCCATCTTAATGATGAGGCTCAGCCCTAGGGGCTATTTAGCCACCTGCTCGGCAAGTGATAGGATGCTGCGTATTATGACAGCAGCGCCTTTGGCGATAGCATCAGAGCTGGTTAATTCTTCAGCGCAGTGACTAAGCCCGTCAACGCATGGGATGAAAATCATGGCAGCCGGCGCAAACCGTGATAGGTGGGCGCTGTCATGACCTGCCCCACTTGCAAGCGGGGTATGTGACAAGCTCAAAGCCTGTGCCTGTTCTGTGATAATAGACTGAAGGCTGCTATCCATTGGCGCGATTTCGGCAGTCGCAAGAAGCGCTAAGTCGATATCACATCCAGTTTTCTGCCGGGCCTCATCCAGAGCATCTGCCAGACTGGCAAGGAATTCGGATTTAGCCTCGTTACTCGCAGACCTTACATCAAGTATCATTTCTACCTGGCCAGGGATAATGGTCGCGCCATTTGGCAGCACATCAAGCTTGCCAATGGTAGCAACAAAATGCTGGTTGGAGCGGCTGGCAATATCATGTGCTAACATGCTTACCTGCTGAATAATGCCACTAGCGCAGACAAGGGCATCTTTTCTGCCATGCATTGGCGTGGTGCCGCTATGCCCCACTGCGCCGGTCATTGAGATGGCATAGCGGTCAATCGCCGGCAGAGCCGTTACAACACCAATATCTATATCAGCATCATAGAGTGAACGCGCTTGTTCAATATGTAACTCAAAGCAGGCGAGGATATTAGCGGCATCCGGCCGAGCGCCCGATGGCGGCATGCCGGACCCGCCACATGCTGCGATTTCTTCGCCAAGAATACGCCCAGTCTCATCGCGTCGCGCCAGCATTTCAGCATTAAGGAGGCCCGCCATATGACGACTACCCAAACAAGATGTGCCCCATAGATTAAGCTCTTCGCCCAGAAAATCTGCTACCTCCAGCGTGAAGGGAAGCGTGATCTGATGTGCATTCAGATAATGGACAACTTCCATTGCCGTAATGACGCCAGCAATACCATCATAGCGCCCACCAGCGGGCACGGTATCAATGTGCGAGCCAATAATAACTGTCTGTGGCGCCGTAGCCTGCGCGCCAGCCTGCCGCCTGCCAATGAGATTGCCGCCAGCATCACTATGGCATTCAAGGCCGAGAGCCTGAAATTCATCTGATAACCATGCGCGCGCTGCATGATATTCTTTGCTAAAGACAAGCCGCGTATAAGGCCTGTCAGCTTCGGTAAATGAAGCAAGCTTTTCATTATAGTGAGTGATACGGTCTGCATCGCTATAGGTTTGATAGGCAGGAGATACTGTCATATGGCCTCACAAATGTCACAAGACGCGGCCATGAGATTGCTAAAGTCATGGCGATTTCCTGCCATTACCAAAGCAGCACTTGAATTAGTTTTCTGTGGCTGTCTATTATGAAAGATGGCACGAAACCGGAACAACTTCCATATCGGATGGGTAAAAAAATGAATTTGATAAAATCAATAGTCGATAACCAAGATGACCTTATGTCATGGCGTCAGCACCTGCATCAGAATCCTGAAATAGCCTATGAAGAAAAAGATACATCTGATTTTGTTGCCGCCAAGCTTGAAAGCTTTGGCATTGAGGTTCATCGCGGATTTGGGGGCACTGGACTGGTTGGGGTCATTCAGGGCAACCAGCCAGGCGACAAGGCTGTTGGATTGCGCGCAGATATGGATGCGCTGCCCATGCCGGAGCAAACCAACCTGCCTTATGCCTCGCAGCGTGATGGCCGGATGCATGCCTGTGGCCATGATGGCCATACAACAATGCTGCTAGGGGCAGCACAGCATCTTGCAGCTACGCGCGATTTTCCGGGCACTGTCTATGTTATTTTTCAGCCAGCTGAAGAAGGCGGAAACGCCGGTGCACGCTCGATGATTAATGATGGTCTGTTTGAGAAATTCAAAATGGACTCAGTCTGGGGTATGCATAACTGGCCAGGCCTTGAGGTTGGCCGCGCGGTTGCTCATACCGGCGCTGCTATGGCAGGGGCAGATATTTTTATCCTGACCATTGATGGCAAGGGTGGTCATGCAGCTATGCCCCAGCAATCAAAAGATCCTGTGGTCGCGGCGGGCATGACAATTATGGCCTTGCAAACGCTTATATCACGGCGGCTGGACCCGTTTGATCAGGCGGTTATTTCTCTTACCCGTCTTGATGCAGGCAGTGCCTATAATGTCATCCCGTCAACCGCGACTGTTGGCGGTACCTTGCGGACTATGAAATCAGAAACACGCGCGCAAATGCTAGCAGAAATCGAACAGGTTGCCTCACAAGCAGCCTCAACCCTTGGATGCACAGTGTCTATGGAACTGCGCCCAGGCTACCCGCCAACAATAAATCATGCCGCAGATGCGTTATTTGCGCGTGATGTTATTGGCGATGTTCTGGGTGATAATGGCGTTGATACCAGCCTGACACCCGTCATGGGAGCAGAAGATTTTTCATTCATGCTGCAACAGAAAGCTGGCGCCTATATCTGGCTTGGGGCTGGAACGGATTCAGAATTCCTGCATAGCCCTCATTTTGACTTTAATGATGACTTATTGCCAATCGGTGCCAGCCTCTGGGTTAAGCTTGTAGAAGCCAAGCTTGCCTAATTCGGCTTTGCTACTACCGGTGGGCTCACCTCGGCTGGGATAGGGCAATGATAGGGTGTCTCGCGAAGCCGGTCTTCATGTATTTTGCGGGCGGCAGCCAATCTCTCCGGTGATTTGATTAAGGAGACGGCGGTTGCTGCCATTACTTTGGCGGCATGCACCATGCCTTTGTGAGCTGCCGGTACCTTGCCTTGGGCAACTGTCTGCCATGTATGGAATGGCGTGCCAACAGCGCAAGTGGCAACACGCGCCTGAACAGTTGGAACAACCCAGCTAACATCACCCACGTCAGTTGAGCCCTCGCCGCCCTCACCGTGTCTATCAAGAGGCGCAACAAAATCACATAGGGGCATATCAGCAGGTGTTTTTACGCCGATGCGCTGGAAGCTTGCAGCAATATCTTCTTTAGATAATGACTGTCTGATTTCATCTGCAAACTGATTATCTTCTACATCAAAGGTTACCGGACCCAACTTATCAAATTCCTGCTGCATAGCCTCTTCAAGGGGGCGGTTGCCAACAAGATTTGAGACGCCTGAATAGACACTAAATTCCATAGTTGTCCCTGTCATCAGTGCGGCGCCATCGGCAATTTTTTTCACACGCTCGACAAGATCGCGCAATGTATCAAGGTCAGAGGCGCGTATTAGCTGCCGGACGGTTGCGATGGACTGAACCACGTTTGGTGCAGCACCGCCAACATCAAGATAGGCATAATGAACACGCGCAGAATCAGGCATATGCTCACGCATATAATTAACGCCGATATTCATCAATTCAGCAGCATCTAGCGCACTGCGACCAAGGTGGGGGGCTGCTGCGGCATGGGCAGCCTTACCATGAAAGGTAAAATCAACCCGCGAATTCGCCAGTGAGACGCCATGCTGAACCGCATTGAAAGTTGAGGGATGCCAGCAGATTGCGGCATCAACATCATCAAAAAGACCGTCGCGTGCCATATATGTCTTGGCTGCGCCGCCTTCTTCTGCTGGACATCCATAATAGCGCACCCGCGCTTTGATATTATTTTCAGCCAGCCAGTCTTTTACCGCGCTGGCCGCTAATAATGAGGCTGCACCCAGTAAATTATGGCCGCATCCATGACCGTGCCCGCCCGGCTCAATGGGGCTATGTTGGGCAACGCCCGGCTGTTGGCTGAGGCCCGGCAGGGCATCAAATTCACCCATGATAGCAATCAGCGGGCCTTCATCGCCAGCATCCCCTGCATCGCCGGTGACGGCTGTTGGCATGCCGCAGGCACCCTCAGTTACGGAAAACCCTTCATCGTAGAGAGCTTTGATATGTTCTGCAACGGAATCAAATTCTGTATAGAGCGTCTCTGGTGTATCAAATACCCGGTCGGCTAGCTCAATAAATATATCTTTCTTTTTATCTACTAAGTCCCAAATTTGTTCTTCATTTTGCATGTTCCGTTTTCTCCGCAAAAGATTCTCGCTGTCTCAGAAATGAGACAAATAACTATCTTGATGATGCTGATACAAATAACTACATCATGCAAACTGATAATGAATTTAGGGCCTGAAAATACAAATATTAGGAGCCGCTCTTGGGTGTATCGCCTGCGCCAAGATCCCACCATAGCCCTGTCATTAATCGTAAAGCCTCACGCGAAATAGACTCTAGGATATGCTCATTAGGAGCATGCTGGGAGCAGCCAGAATATGAGTGCGGCACCCAGATTGTTGGCAGACCTAAAATATCGGCAAAAACGTCATTTGGCAGACTACCACCAAGATTTGGCAACACGGCAATTTCTTTTCCGGCCGTCTGTGCGAGTGACTTTTTTGCCCATTGAGCCCATGGATGGTCAGGGTCTAGGCGCGTTGCATACATAGGGTCGCGTTCAGGCGACACGACGATATCATGAAAGCCATGAGCATCAAGATGCGCTCGTAGTTGCGGTAATAGCTCTGTTGGGTCAGTGCCAACAACATATCGCAAATGGCCATAGGCAATTGCAGAGGCCGGAATGGCATTTGCTGGGGAGGCAGGATTGCCAGTTTGGAAGGCTCTAATTTCAAACGTATTGCTTGCAAAAACCCGTTCTTCAGGCGTTAAGTCAGGCTCGCCCCAGTTTGGATTTATCTGCGGCGCATTTTCACCCCCGCCAACATGTAATTTTGCAATGGCAGCCCGAACCGAATTTGGCATTGTTGATTTACGCCAGCCTTCGATAAGAATTTTTCCGTTTCGGTCAATCATGCTCGCCAAGGCATGACTAAGCACAACACCGGGATTTGTGAGCAAGCCGCCCCAATTGCCAGAGTGATGAGCGCCTTTATGTGCATCAAGCCGCATGACAAAATTACAGACACCTCTTGAGCCCATGAACATCGTTGGCGCGTCAGGCGCAATGCGCGGCCCGTCTGAGGCAATAAACAAGTCAGCCTTAAACAGGTCAGCCTGCTCAGCACAAAATTCTCTCAGCCCCGGCGAGCCGCGCTCTTCACCCATTTCAATCAGGGCAATGACATTAAATCCAAGATGCCCTCGCAGCGATAATACAGCCTCCATCGCCGCAAAATTTATCGTGTGCTGGCCTTTATTATCGGCTGTCCCGCGGCCATACCAGATGTCATCAGATTTGGTTACTTCCCACGGGCTCATATTGTCCTGCCACTGCTCATCATAGCCAGCAACAACATCGCCATGCCCATATGTCATGACGGTTGGCAGCGCGTCATCTTCAAAACGCTGTGCGACAAGGATAGGCCCTGCATCTGCGCGGGGGTTTTTATGTATCACACAAGAAAACCCCATCTGTGTGAGATAGGGCACCATTTCTTCATCCAGATATCGTTGCAATTCTGCTTCACAGCCGGGTAAATTACTTTCGGTCCGAAACCCAACACGCCGGTTCAAGAGATCATAAAAAGCATCTGAATTATAAAATGTATCTATTGCTAAAAGCGCGTCATCACGGCTCATATTGTTCTCCTCGAACGGGGGGTAGTCCTATTAGATAAGGCTACCCTAGCTGGGCCTGCTGAGCAAATGTGACAGGCTATTTTTTTCACGCTAGTGTCATTATAAAGATAAGGGGAAAAGCGTTTGGCAGGGAGCTGTAATATGGATCAGAAAGATGCGTTAAAAAAAGAGATAATTAAGCGTTTTGGCACGCCTTGTGTTGTAATTGATTTGGATGTTGTTGAGGCTAATATAGCGCGCGCACAACAATTATGTGATGCCGCTGGCATCGCTAAGTGGGCGAATGTCGATGATACACTCGTGGGCAACCAGACCTTTATTACCTGTGTATAGAAT
>ENA-ORDA01002135-ORDA01002135.1-marine-metagenome-genome-assembly--contig:-NODE-2135-length-15404-cov-6.067789_pt1 | contig 15404 bp, 10 predicted proteins | sample MGYA00237778_ERZ508506 | MGnify/ENA primary metagenome ERZ508506 (study PRJEB26177, sample SAMN06267891) | marine metagenome | isolation source: Monterey Bay, California, USA | place: Pacific...
TCCAATACCCATGACTTCTCCGACAGCTTTCATTTGTAATCCTAGGGTTCTGTCTGACCCTTCAAATTTATCAAAATTCCATCGAGGAATTTTTACAATAACATAATCTAAAGTAGGTTCGAATAGTGCTGATGTAGACTTTGTAATTTGATTGTCTAATTCGTCTAAAGTATATCCTATAGCGAGCTTTGTAGCTATTTTAGCAATTGGATAACCTGTTGCTTTACTTGCTAAAGCGGAAGAACGTGAAACACGCGGATTAATTTCTATTGCAATAATCTCTTCTTTTTCGTCTGGAGATACCGCAAACTGAACATTACACCCTCCTTCAAAATCTCCAATACTTCGCATCATCTTAATAGACATATCTCGCATTTTCTGATACGTTTTATCAGAAAGAGTCATAGCTGGTGCCACTGTAATGGAATCTCCAGTATGAATTCCCATAGGATCCATATTCTCAATAGAACAAATGATAACAACATTATCATTTTTATCTCTCAATAATTCTAATTCATATTCTTTCCATCCCATCATCGCCTTATCAATCATAACCTCATGAATAGGGGATATTTCAAGACCTCTACGTAATAATTTGTCAAAATCTTCCTCTTCATAAACAATGGCAGCTCCTGCACCTCCAAGTGTATAAGAAGCTCTAATACAAAGAGGGAAACCAAATTCTTGAGCAATTTCTTTTCCCTTGAGAAAAGATGTCGCCGTTGCTTGGGGAGCCATTCCAACTCCAATTTTTAACATTAATTCTCTAAATTTCTCTCGATCTTCTGTAATATTAATAGCATCTATATCAACACCGATTAATTTAACTTGATGATCTTCCCATATACCTTTTTCATCTGCCTCAATACATAGATTTAGAGCTGTTTGACCTCCCATAGTAGGTAATACTGCATCAATTTGAGGATGTTCTTTCAAGATTTTTAAAATGGACTTGGTAGTCAAAGGCAATAAATACACATGATCAGCCATTGAAGGATCTGTCATGATAGTTGCTGGATTAGAATTAATTAATACTGTTTCAATTCCATCCTCTCTCAAAGATCTGAGAGACTGTGATCCCGAATAATCAAACTCACAAGCTTGACCAATTACTATTGGACCTGAACCGATGATTAAAATAGATTTTAAATCTTCTCTTTTGGGCATGATTCTGTTTTAATGTTTTTTTTGTTTTGTAAAAATACTTCGATAGATGGTATAAAAAAAGGTGTTACTTAAAAAAGCAACACCCATATTATTAACAATTGTTAATCATTATTTTTTTGGTCTAGATTCAGATGAAACAGAGATTTTTTTCCTTCCTTTTGCTCTTCTACGAGCTAATACCTTTCTACCATTAGCAGAGGCCATTCTTTCCATGAAACCATGTTTGTTTCTTCTCTTTCTTTTTGATGGCTGAAACGTTCTTTTCGGCATTGTATATATTTTTAAAAAGTATTCTTACTATTAGTTTGTTATTTAACGATATTCACCTCGTTAAAAGCGTGCGCAAATATACAACTGTTTTTATTTTTGACAAATACTAAGTCTAAAAAAATTAAAAATATTTATAATCCTTCCTAATAGGGGGTTTTATTAAATGTTTTTAAATGTTTTTTGATGTTTTTGTTTGTGAGAAAATCAAGAGTTAGTACTTTTGCTCAAACCTAACAAAACATGAACAACACCAAATACGTTTTCGTAACTGGAGGCGTAACTTCTTCGCTTGGAAAAGGAATCATAGCTGCATCTTTAGCAAAACTTCTACAAGCACGTGGATTTTCTGTTACCATTCAAAAGTTAGATCCCTATATAAACATAGATCCAGGAACTTTGAATCCATACGAACATGGTGAATGTTATGTTACAGATGATGGTGCTGAAACTGACCTAGATTTAGGACATTATGAGCGTTTTCTTAATATTCCTACATCACAGGCAAATAACGTTACTACCGGGAGAATTTATCAATCTGTTATTGATAAAGAAAGAAAAGGAGAGTTTTTAGGAAAAACCGTACAAGTAATTCCTCACATAACTGACGAAATAAAACACCGTGTGCAAATATTGGGGAATACTGGTGATTTTGATATTGTAATAACAGAAATTGGAGGAACTGTTGGAGATATTGAATCTTTACCATATGTAGAATCTGTTCGTCAATTACTATGGGAACTGGGTGAAGAAAATGCAATAGTTATTCATTTAACACTTATTCCTTATCTAGCTGCAGCTGGTGAGCTTAAAACAAAACCTACACAACATTCTGTAAAAACATTAATGCAGAGTGGTGTAAACCCTGATGTACTGGTTTGTAGAACTGAACATGAAATTTCTGACGATATAAAAAGGAAATTAGCATTATTTTGTAATGTAAAAAAAGAGGATGTAATTCAATCTCTAGACGCATCTACTATTTATGATGTTCCTAACTTAATGTTTGAAGAAGGCTTAGATACTGTTGTTCTCAAAAAACTAAAATTAAGTGAAGAAAAACAACCAATTTTAACCGTTTGGAATAATTTCTTAAAAAAATATAAAAATCCAACATCAACAGTTGAAGTTGGTCTTATTGGTAAATATGTAGAATTACAAGACTCATACAAATCTATTACTGAAGCATTAATTCATGCCAGCGCTTCCAATGAAACTAAAGTTAGTATTCGCTGGATTCATTCGGAAGATCTAACTCCTGGAAACGTTTCTGAACATTTGAAGGGACTGAATGGAATTTTAGTTGCTCCTGGGTTTGGAGACCGAGGTATTGAAGGTAAAATAAAAGCGGTTCAATATGCAAGAGAGAATAATATTCCATTTTTTGGAATCTGTCTGGGTATGCAAATGGCAGTTATAGAGTACTCTAGAAATGTTTTAGGTTTGGCAGAAGCGAACTCTACAGAAATGAACGAACATACTTCTCATCCTGTAATTTGTTTAATGGAGGATCAAAAGGAAGTTACAAAAAAAGGTGGCACCATGCGATTGGGAGCTTGGGACTGCGAAATTTCGGAAGGATCTAATGTATTTAAAGCTTACAAAAAAACAATGATTAGCGAAAGACATAGACATCGCTATGAGTTTAACAATGAGTATTTAAAATTACTAAGCCCAAAAGGAATGCAAACTACTGGAGTAAATCCAAAAACAGGGTTGGTAGAAATTATTGAAATTCCTAATCATCCTTGGTTTGTAGGTGTTCAATACCACCCAGAATACAAGAGTACTGTTTTAAATCCACATCCTTTATTTGTTGATTTTGTTAAAGCTGCTCTTCAGCATTCTAAATAGTGGAATACTATTTGCATTATATAGGTATAGTTAATTAAAACATTGATTTTCCTCCTATGAGGAGTCATTTTATTACATTTGTCATCGCTTTTGAAGTTTTTAGAGAGCAAAAATGACAACTTGACATTTTAAAATATATGGAAGAAAAAAAATTTGATGTTAATTCCTTTATAGGAATGATTCTTATAGGAGGTATTCTTTTTTGGTGGATGAGTTCTAACCAACCAGAAATTGATCAAAACACAAAAACTACCACAGAGCAAGTAACAAAAGTTCCAAAAAACGACACTAACTCAACAACAGGTACTATTCCTGTAATTGAAAGTGACTCTTTAAAACAAGCTAATTTACAAAACCAACTTGGTGCTTTTGCAAGTAGTGTTATTAACGGTAAAGAAGGAACAACCACTTTAGAAAATGAATTATTACTTCTGAAAATTAATAATAAAGGAGGGCAAATTACTGAAGCCGTTATTAAAGGTTATGAAACTCATGATTCATTACCTCTTCACATGATTAAAGACAATAATGCGAGCTTTAATATTAATTTTGGCACTACAGACAATAGAATTTTAAATACCAAAGACTTATTTTTTGAACCATCATTAACAAATAATGTTTCTTCTCAAGTTCTCTCTATGAAATTGAAAGTTTCAGATACTCAATTTTTAGAATACAGATATGAGATGACCGATGATTACATGGTAAACTTTGCTGTAAGATCTCAAGGATTAAGTACTGTAATAAATTCATCTAATACTATCAATTTGGATTGGTCTTTAAAAGGGTATCGTCACGAAAAAAGTTTGCGAACTGAAAATACGATGTACTCTTATTTTTATTACAAGTCTGATAATGAGGTAGACTATTTGGGTGTAGAGGATAATGATCTTGTAAATAATGTTGATTGGGTTTCTTACAAACAACATTTTTTCTCATCTATTTTAATTTCTGATACTCCTTTTAACAATGCAGCTATCGCCTCACAAGATTTGGTTAAAGATGAAGCAATAGATAGTGTATTTACAAAAAAATATAGCTTAAAAACTCCATTAGAATTAACAAATGGAGAATTGAATTACAATATGAAGTGGTACTATGGACCATCTGATTATAAGAAGCTATCTAAATATGAAGGAACAAATCTTAACGAAACAGCTGATTTAGGTTGGGGTATTTTTGGGACAATTAACAGATGGATATTTATACCCATTTTTGGAATGCTTGAAGGTTTTATGGGTAATTACGGTTTAATCATCATTTTAATGACCATCGTAGTTAGAATTATTATGTCTCCACTTGTATACAAATCGTATGTATCAAGTGCAAAAATGAAAGTAATACGTCCAGAATTAAATGCATTAAATGAAAAATATCCCGGTAAAGAAAATGCGATGAAACGCCAACAGGAAACCATGGCAGTTCAACGAAAAGCCGGAGTAAGTATGCTGTCTGGGTGTATACCTGCATTATTACAAATGCCTGTATTCTTTGCTTTATTTAAGTTTTTCCCCTCTAACATAGCATTAAGAGGTAAAAGTTTTTTGTGGGCGAATGATTTATCATCTTATGATACCGTTTTTAACTTACCATTTGAGATTCCTTTTTATGGAGATCACGTAAGTTTATTTCCTATACTTGCTTCTATTGCAATTTTCTTTTACATGAAAATGAATCAGAGTCAGCAAATGAATATGCAAGCTCCAACTCAGGAAGGAATGCCAGATATGGGTAAAATGATGAAGTATATGATTTACTTCTCTCCTATTATGATGTTATTCTTCTTTAATAACTATGCTAGTAGCTTAAGTTTATACTATTTTGTTTCTAATTTACTAACCATTACTATTATGTTAGTGATTAAAAACTATGTGATAGATGAAGCAAAAATTCATGCTCAAATTGAAGAAAACAAAAAACGTCCTGAAAAGAAAAAGAGTAAGTTTAGACAACGTTTAGATGACGCAATGAAACAAGCTCAAGAACAACAAACAAAGAAGAAGTAATACTACTTTCTATATACCATAAACCCCGAAACTATGTTTCGGGGTTTATATTTTTAAATAGGTTTGATCATTTCTTAAAAGTTATTTTTTAAGACTTTGACGACTTTAATTTTCCGTAATATAAGATATATCCATAGCAAATCATTGTTAAAATAAAGGCAGTTTTAAACCCAAACCCGTCTATTAAACCACCAAACGCAAAAGGAATAATAGCACCACCTACAATAGCCATACATAGCAAGCCTGATGCTTGTGCTTTTAAATCTCCTAAACCTTCTAACGTAAGCGTAAATATTGTTGGAAACATAATGGAATTAAATAATCCTACGACCAAAATAGACCACATAGAAATCAGTCCTTGTGTATTTATTGAGATTGCAATCATTACAATTGCTAGCAAAGCAAAAATACTTAGCACTTTTCCTGGAGCAATTATTTTTGTTAAATAAGCACCAACAAAACGCCCAATCATAGCTCCTCCCCAATAGAATATAATAAAAATTCCCAATAAAGATTTTGGATCAGAATTAGAAAATGTTTTATTAAAAGTACTGGCAATGGTATTGGCAATATTCATCATTATGTCATTCTCAACTACCAAAACTGCTAAATTCATGTCATCAAAATAGTTCACTAAAAAACTACCTATAGCAACTTCTGCTCCTACATACACAAAAATACCAAGTGCTCCCATGAGCATTAATTTATTTTTTAACAATGATAGATAGCCTCCTTTAGGACTTTGTTGCATCACTTTGGGTAATTTTATAAAGGCAAAAACAACTGCCAAAAGTCCTATAAAAGTTGCAATGAGTAAAAATGGAGTTTGAACCGTAGCTGCCTCTGCTGCATAATAATCTGCTTTTTCAATGGCTGATAATACATTTATTTCTTCAGAGCTCTTCACAGAATCACTCAATAAAAACAAGGCACCTACTACAGGTGCTAAAGTTGTTCCTAGAGAATTAAAGGCCTGTGATAGATTTAATCTACTAGAGGCGCCCTCTTCAGATCCTAACAAAGCTACATAAGGGTTTGCAGCTACTTGTAAAACGGTAATACCACCAGCGAGTGTAAAATAACCAACTAAGAAAATAGTAAAGTTTCTGTATTCTGCTGCCGGATAAAAAAGTAAACATCCTATTGCCATGACTACAAGTCCTAAGACAATTCCTTTTCTATACCCAATCTTAGATAAGATAGCTCCTGCAGGAACAGAAACAACAAAGAAAGCTGTAAAAAAGGCAAACTGAACTAAAACTGTTTTAGCATAAGACATTTCAAAAACATCTTTTAATCTTGGCACCATGCTATCTACCAATACGGTAATAAACCCCCAAAGAAAAAACAAGGTGGTTAAAAAGATGAGTGCACTTCTGTATGATTTGTTTGTAGACATCATTAGGCTTTATTAAAATATGCAGATTTATAATTGTTGTTCTCTCCTTGCTTGTACACGTTATAATTAAACCATTCGTGAATACAATAAGCTCCTGTTTCTGCTTGTTTGTTAATGGCAATAAACCCTACTTGAAAATCTTTAAAACGATCTCCAGATTTTTTTACCACTCTTCTCACGGCTTCTTCACAAGCTTCTTGAGGAGTTTTTCCTTGGCGCATTAGCTCAACTATTAAAAAACTTCCAACAGTTTTTAAGACCTCTTCTCCCATTCCTGTAGCTGTGGCTCCACCTATTTCATTATCTATAAACAATCCAGATCCAATAATTGGAGAATCGCCTACTCTACCTGCCATTTTATAGGATAATCCGCTTGTGGTGCAAGCGCCAGAAATATCACCAAAACTATCTATTGCCAACATTCCAATGGTATCGTGATTTTCAATATTAATAATTGGTTTATACTGCGAGGTCTCCTTCCACTTCTTCCAAGCCTTTTTTGAGGATTCGGTTAATAGGTTTTCTTTTTTAAAGCCTTGTTCATAGCCAAATTTCTCAGCACCTTTTCCAGCCAATATCACATGTGGCGTTTTTTCCATTACTTTTCTAGCTAAAGAAATAACATGCGTAATATTTTGAACACACATAACAGCACCATAATTACCGTCTTTATCCATAATACAGGCATCTAGAGTTACATTGCCGTCTCTATCTGGCAATCCTCCCTTTCCTACAGAAGCGTTTTTTATATCTGCTTCTTCTATCATACAACCTTGTTCTACAGCATCTAGAGCAGTACCTCCGTTTTGAAGTACCTCCCATGCTTTGGCAGTTGCATTGGGAACCCGCCAAGTAGCTATAACAATTGGTTGTATTGCTGTATTTGCACTTGCAATAACAGCTGTGTTTTCAGTACTATTTTCGCACCCAATCACTGAGGCTGTAGCAACCATACCTAATGTAGATAATGATGCATTTTGTAAAAACTTTCTTCGCTTCATGTATAACTATTTTATTTGAATTTCATCTATAAATAACCAAGATCTTCCATCATAAGGATATCCTAAATGCCATGTTGGAAGTTCCCCTAATTTTTTTGCAATAAGTTTCACATACCTCACCTTCAACGATGATGAATAGTTGAATGTATAATCTTTAATTTTTATAGTATCTTTTTGTTGAGTATTATTTATTGAATAGTTTCCTATTGAAGTATACTTTACACCATCTATAGAAACTAGACATTCTAATTCTGAGGGTAAAAAAATCCAACTTTTTTGATCTTCTAAAAAATTGACTTCAACACTTCCATTCTCAACTGATATTTTTCCTAAATCTACAGTAGCAATTACATCTTCATTCCAATAGCCTTGCCATGTTCCAGTCCTAAAATCTTCGGCACCTAAAATACCATCAATTAACGCATTATCTCCTCCTGCATTATACTGATTGGCATAAGGTGTTTGTAGCTTAATTTTTATATTCGGATCTATTTTGTAAAAATCAGTAGTAATTACGGCACTTTTTTGACCTCCTTTGTGTGAATAAATAGACAGGCTTATAAAATCATCAATTTTAAAAGGTTTTGAGTATTTTTTAAAACCACCTGTAGCCCCTAATCTATAAAATATGTCTACATTTTTTTGAGCAGATTCAAGAACTACCTCGGTACTTCCCTTAAAAGCGATATCTCCTTTTGCTATAAATGGTACAGAAATTATAATGTGATCTTTAATTTCTGTAGACGGAATAAAAGCATCACTTGTTCCCCATTTTGTTGGTTTATTAGTCATTTCAAAAACTAAATTTCCTCCATTCATAATATCTGTATGATTTATAAGAGAGTACTCATAGTTACTTCCATTTAATTGAACTGATTGAATGTATTTGTTTTCTTTTGAGTTATTTTTTGCTTCAATAGTAAAGGTTTTTCCATTTTCTAAATGAATGGTTGCTTTATTAAACAAAGGACTTCCTATAATGTATTGATTAGATCCTGGAGTAACCGGATAAAATCCTAAAGAACTAAAAACATACCAAGCACTCATTTGTCCACAATCTTCATTTCCAGAAATTCCATCTGGTGAGTTGGTGTATAATTCTGTTAAAATCTGACGTGTTTTTTCTTGAGTTTTGTGAGGTTTATTCACAAAATTATACAAATAAGCCATATGATGGCTTGGTTCATTACCATGAGCATATTGCCCAATTAAACCGGTAATATCTACTTGCTCTCGGCCTGAAGTTTTATTTTCTGCCACAAAGAGTTTGTCTAACTGTTCTTCCAATACATTTTTTCCTCCTAGCAAGTTTATAAATCCAGTAATATCTTGAGGAACATAAAAACTATATTGCCAAGAGTTTGCTTCTGTATAATTGAAGTTTACCTCATAAGGATCGAAAGGTGCAAACCATTTGTTTCTAAAACGACCTCGCATAAATTTGGAGCTTGGATCAAAAACATTCTTATAGTTTTGGGCTCGCTCAAGAAATGTTTTGTAATCTTCTTTTTTACCCATTGATTTTGCCATCTCAGCAATAGTCCAATCATCATAGGCGTATTCTAATGTTTTAGAAACCGATTCTGATTCTTTATCTACAGGAATAAATCCTAAGTTTTTATAAGAATCTAAACCAAGTTTGTCTCGTGTTGCAGAATGCTTCATAGCTTCTAAGGCTTTATCTGCATCATAATTTCTAATTCCTTTTAAATAGGCATCTGCAATAACTGGCACCGCATGATAGCCTATCATACAACCAGTATAATTTGCCGCTAAATCCCAAATTGGCATAATGCCTCCTTCATCGTACTTTGCCAGAAAAGTATTGATAAAATCATTGGTTCTCTCTTGTTCTATAATGGTGTATAAAGGATGGGTAGCTCTATAGGTATCCCATAATGAAAACACTGTATAATATTCAAAATCTTTTGTTTGGTGAATATTTAAATCCATTCCTCGGTATCTACCATCTACATCTTGGTATAGGTTTGGAGCCAGCATGGTATGATATAAGGCTGTGTAAAAATTTGTTTTGTTATTGAGATCATCTGCCTCAATAACTATTTTTTCTAATTGTTGTTCCCAATTTTGTTGGGCTTCTTTCTTTATATCCTCAAAAGATTTATTCCCAATTTCCTGTGCTAAGTTTTGTTTGGCTCCTTGTTCATCTACTGCAGAAATTCCAATTTTAATAAAAACAGGTTCATTGTTAGGATTTATAAACTCAAAACTTTCTTTTGTTGGGGCTACTTCATAATCTCTTAATGCATCTTTTACAGGATGTGAAAACTCAATATGGTAAAATAAACGCTGATCTGTTGCCCAAGCTTTAGAGTATCTAAAACCACTTACCTCTTTCTCATTAATGATAGATATTTTAAAGCCATTTAATTCATCTCTATGTTCTAGGTCTAGTATTAATACTTGATTTTCAGGAGATGGATATTGATACTTATGCATTCCGCTTCGTTTAGAAACCGTTAATTCTACATCTATATTAGTAGTGTCTAAATGCACTTTATAATAGCCTGGTTCTGCCACCTCATTCTCATGTGAAAAATGAGCTCGATAGCCTTCTTTACCGTCTGAACCGTTATTAAAAATTGCTTTATTGGTTGGCATCAATAGAATATCTCCATAATCAGAAACTCCAGTTCCACTTAAATGAGTATGCGAAAATCCGTAGATATATTTATCTGAATAATGATAGCCAGAGCAGCCATCCCAACCATCTAAACGTGTATCTGGGCTTAATTGCATCATTCCAAATGGCATAGTAGCTCCAGGATATGTATGCCCATGCCCTCCTGTACCAATAAAAGGATTTACAAAAGAGGTTAAAGGGGCTGTTTTTACTGCTGCGGTTTGTGTTTCATTGTTTTTACATGATAAAAAAACCATGCTAAAAAGAAATAATAGAAAGTATTTAAACTTCATTGGGCTGATATTCTTATTTTTATATTCCGAAGATACTAAAAATGAAACATTCAAATTATTTGCTGTTTTTAATTATTTCACTTTTTTTTAGTTGCAAACAAGAAACAATTCAACTAAAAGAAATTGGAATTATTCCAAAACCACTATTCCAAGAAATGAACAAAGGAGTTTTTGTATTAGATGAAAATATTCGTTTTATTTCAGATACTGAACTAAACCAAGTTTCAAACTATCTTAAATTGTATATAGAGGAGAACTACCAAGTATCTTTTACTCCACAAAAAGAGTCGAAAAAAATTGTTTTCACTAGTAATGATACTATTTCTAATGAAGAAGGATATGAATTAAAAATTGGAGAAAACAGTATTTTAATTGCATCAAAAAACTCTAAAGGAGCTTTCTATGCAGTACAAAGTTTACTGCAATTAATGCCTATTAAATCTAATGGTCTAGCTATTGCAATTCCTTGTTTAGAGCTTCAAGACGAACCTCAATTTAAATATCGAGGAATGCACCTAGATGTTGGACGACATTTTTTTTCTGTTGATTTCATTAAAAAGTATATAGACTTAATGGCTAGACTGAAAATGAATACTTTTCATTGGCATTTAACCGAAGACCAAGGTTGGCGAATTGAAATAAAAAAATATCCAAAACTTCAAGAAATAGCTGCCTTTAGAAATGAAACATTAGTTGGGCATTATAATAATCAGCCTCATCAATTTGACGGAAAAAAGTATGGTGGGTTTTATACCCAAGAACAAATTAAAGAGGTGGTTGCTTACGCCAATACAAGGCAGGTAACCATTATTCCTGAAATTGAAATGCCTGGTCATTCTCAAGCTGCTATTGCAGCATACCCAGCATTGGGCTGTACTGGAGAACAAGCAGAAGTTGCCACCAAATGGGGTGTTTTTGATGAAGTCTATTGTCCAAAAGAAAGTACTTTTAAGTTTCTAGAAGATGTTATAGACGAAGTTGTGACATTATTTCCTGGAAAATATATTCATATTGGCGGTGATGAAGCTCCAAAAACAAACTGGAAAAAATGTGCTCATTGTCAAAGACTTATTAAAGAAAAAGGATTAAAAGACGAGCATGGCTTGCAGAGTTATTTTATTGCTAGAATGGAAAAATACATCAATTCCAAAGGAAAACAAATTATTGGTTGGGATGAAATTTTAGAAGGTGGTTTGGCACCCAATGCAACCGTCATGTCTTGGCGAGGTACTAGTGGTGCTATTGAGGCTGCAAAAGAGGGGCACGATGTAATTTTAACTCCTGGTTCTCATTGTTATTTTGACCATTACCAGTCAGAAGATGAAAATGAACCTCTAGCTATAGGTGGTTTTTTACCTTTAGAAAAAGTATATCATTTTAATCCAATACCTAAAGAACTAACAGAAGAGGAATCAAAGTATGTATTAGGCGCTCAGGGAAATGTATGGACAGAATATATGAAAAGTGAAAAACAGGTAGAATATATGGCTTTTCCAAGAGCGATAGCTTTAAGTGAAGTTGTATGGTCTTCTCCTGAACATAAAAATTATTCAGATTTTATCAATAGATTAGAACAGTATCAAAAAAGATTAGACCAATTAGATGTAAATTACGCCAATCATATGTATTCCGTAAAAGGCGAATTAAAAAATACAGAAGGTAATGTAACTTATCAATTAAATGCTACCTCTTCTTCTTACCCTATTTACTATGCAACAGATAAATCTGCTCCTTCCAAATTATATGTAAACCCAATTCCTGTAGATTCATCCATGACAATTAAAGCGGTGATTCTAGATTCAAATGCTATTGCTCTAGGAGCTATTTTTCAACAAAAAATTAATCTACACAAAGGAGTGGGTGCCAAAATATTAATAGATAAAAAGCCACACCCAGCCTACAATGCTGGTGGTAAAAACGCTTTGATTAATGGTATTTCTGGAAACAACAAACGTTATGGAGATAAAGAGTGGCTAGGTTTTTCTGGAGAGGATATAGAAATTACTATTAAATTTGAGAACCCAACAAACATAAACAGTATTGCTACCCGATTTTTTAATGGCAACGGACAATGGATTTATGCGCCAAAGAGAGTTACTCTTTATGTAAACGATGATGACTCGACATATTCTGCAGAGGTTTCTGTTACCGATGACTTGACAGCTAAGGTTGCTGTGAAATTTAAAAACACGATGGTAACATCTATTCGATTAAAAATTCCTAGTTTCGGAATTATACCGGAGGGAAAACAAGGAGCCGGTCATAAACCATGGACATTTATTGATGAAATTATTATAGAATAATTATGATATTAGAAATTTGTGCTAACTCATATCAGTCTGCTATTAATGCAGAAATTGCTGGTGCACATAGAATAGAATTATGCTCAGAAATCTCTGTTGGAGGCATCACACCCTCTCTTGGTTTACTTAAAAAAGTGATGCACAGTTTACATATTCCTGTTCAGGTATTAATTCGTCCTAGAAGTGGAGACTTTCACTATTCTAATGCCGAATTTGACATCATGAAAGAAAACATTCTTCAATGCAAAGACTTAGGTTGTGCTGGAATAGTTTCTGGAGTACTACATGCAAATAATACCATAGACATTAAAAGAACCAGAGAATTAATTGAACTTTCTAAACCCATGTCTTTTACTTTTCACAGAGCCTTTGATGTGGTACCAAAACCAAAAGAATCGCTGTTAGAATTAATTAAGATGGGAGTTGGCAGACTGCTAACCTCAGGGCAAGAAGAAAAAGCTGAAAATGGCATAAACTTATTAATTGAACTTCAAAAGATGGCACAAAACAAACTTATTGTAATGCCTGGAAGTGGTATAAACCATCTAAATAGTAGCCTTTTTAAAACTGCTGGTTTTACCGAAATACACAGCTCTGCCTCAAAGACAACATCTAGGAACACCCATTCTTATTTTGGAAATACGCCGCAAACGGTTTCTGATGTAGACACTATCAAAAATATGTTAGATACGATAGCCTAGACTATTTTTTTGAAAAGAATGTAGCTTCTAAAAAACCCAAACCATACCCCAAAAACTGCGTTAATGAAGTTATGATACTTAAAAAGCTAACTATTGGATTATTTTTATTACGATAAGACGCATCCAAAGCAATCAAAGAAAAGTACAAGCCATATAATAGTAAAGGACTGTAGATTCCAAAAATTAAAAGTAAAATAGACAGGTCTAAACCAAGTATAAAAACACTTGGAAACCAATACGTGAGTTTAGCAGTTGCTGGATACATTTTATTGAGTTTGGGTCTAGCAACACCAAATGCAAAGGTTTGTTGAAAAAAACTAGAAATAGAATTCCTGCGTTTATGATATACATAAGCGGTATCTATTAGCTGAGTTTCTAAACCATAATCCCATAAACGAAAAGTAAGGTCTATATCTTCTCCTGCACGCATATCAGAAAAGCCTTTGGTAATCTCAAAAGCTTTTTGAGAAAGCCCCATATTAAAACTTCTTGGTTGAAATTTTCCAACACTTTTTTTCTTTCCTCTAATGCCACCAGTGGTTAAAAAAGATGTCATAGAATAATTAATGGCTTTTTGTAATGATGTGAAATTTGGATGCGCCGCATCTGGCCCTCCAAAAGCATCCGTATATTTTTTCTCTAACTGCTTAGTAACTTCTTTTAAATAGGTAGCAGGTAGTATTACATCAGAATCTAGAATGATAAAGTAATTACCTGTGGCTTGCTTCATTCCATAATTTCTACTTGCTCCGGGTCCTGTATTCTCTTTTTCAAAATAATGAATAGATAACTCAAGTCTATATTTTTCTACAATCAAATCACTTTTTACAGAAGATCCGTCTTCAATAATACAGACATCAAAAGCCTCATCATATTCTTGAGCAAGAATACTAGCTAACAATTCGTCTAGTTCTTCTGGACGATTATACACCGGGATGATGATGGAAAAAACTGGTTTCACTGGCTTTACTATATCACAGAAAAGTTAATTTTTTGTCCGTTGATTTCAAATAAAACTGAATCGTACTTTTTTGTTTTAAATACTTCAGCTTCTTCTTCACTTATATTATAATCTATTTTAGTACTATATCTATTGGCATCACTAGAAAAATCTGATTCAATTCTGTCTTCATCAGAATCAAATTTTAAAGATGTGTCTTTAGCAGAAAAAGTAAGTTTGCTCCCTTTTTTAGTTTTTACGTTGGTAGCACTCACCAAAATAGTTTCTAGCATTAAAAAGCCCCCTAACTCATTGATAGAAACAAATAAGTCTCCATGATCTGATGTTGCAAATTTAGCAATTCCAACACTTTTAATATTTTCTTCTATATGCTGGTCTACTTCATTTCTTTCTAGAAGTTGAAAACTACTTGAAGATGAAAATACCTTGTCTATTTTCTTAAAAAAACCCATATGTTCAACTTAAATTTTTGTGGTAAAAGTAGTATAAAAAAACGCAAACCTTACGGTGTGCGTTTTATGATATTAAATTAGCTGTATTGTCTTGCTTTAGTAATACCTAAAACTATTCTTCTGTAAATTTATCCATGACAGCATCACTTACGCCCATATTAGAGAAGCCTCCATCATGAAATAAATTTTGTAAGGTTACTTTTTTTGTTAAATCAGAAAACATAGATATTGTATAATCTGCACATTCTAAAGCAGTAGCATTTCCTAAAGGAGACATTTTATCTGCATAGGCTAAAAACCCTTCAAACCCTTTTACACCACTACCTGCAGTAGTTGGTGTTGGAGATTGAGAAATA
>ENA-ORDA01002143-ORDA01002143.1-marine-metagenome-genome-assembly--contig:-NODE-2143-length-15382-cov-6.530480_pt1 | contig 15382 bp, 9 predicted proteins | sample MGYA00237778_ERZ508506 | MGnify/ENA primary metagenome ERZ508506 (study PRJEB26177, sample SAMN06267891) | marine metagenome | isolation source: Monterey Bay, California, USA | place: Pacific...
CGAGGCGCAGTTTTTCGATGACGACCTCCCTGAAGTGTGTAACGAACTGGCAAACAGAGGTCTAAGAGTGATTGTTGCGGGTTTAGATTTAGATTTCACTGGGAAACCCTTTGGCGCAATGCCTACGCTTTTGGCTTTGGCTGAGGAAGTGACAAAACTCCACTCTGTCTGTGTTGAAACAGGACGCGACGCACATTTTTCTCATCGAATTTCTGGTGGGGTTGACACTGTCGAACTTGGGGAAAAGGACCGATACGTCCCTTTGGCAAGACATGCATTTGTCGCTTTCAGAGCGCCAAAAAAGAAAACCGATTCCGGGACGGATGGTTAAAAACGATGATGCCCGTCACGTAACATCTTTAACGCTTGACCTTAAAAAGGTTGCGCACAATTTGAAACGCATCAGAACGACTGTAGGGTCTAAGGGTGTTATCGCTGTCGTTAAGGGTTTCGGGTATGGAACGAATGCCCCCGCTTTGTCAAAACTCTTGGAGCGCGAAGGAGTCGATTATTTGGCGGTTGCCTACGTAGAAGAGGGCGTGCGGTTGAGAGAAGACGGAGTCAGTGCGCCGATTCTTGTGATGAATCCCGATTCTATGACTTTTGAAGCACTTAAGAAGTACCGCCTTGAACCCACGATGGTTTCTTTGGCACAACTTAGAAGCTACATCAACTGGAGGGCGTTTTCCGAAAAAACACCACAGCGGATACATTTAAACTTTGACTCCGGCATGCACCGACTGGGGTTTAAGGAGGAAGAGTTAAATGACGTTATTGAAATCCTTCGCGTGACAGAAAATATTGAAATTGGGACTGTGTACTCACATCTTGCTGGCGCAGAATCATCTTCACTTGATCATTCAACATTAAAGCAATTTAAACTTTACGACACTATTTGTACTCGGCTAAGAGCAGGATTTAAGGGTTTACATTTGTTACAATCCTTTAAGACGCACGCATTAAATTCCTCTGGAGTCTGCCGTTTCCCCGATCACAAATATGACTTTGTTAGGGTGGGTATTGCACTTTTAGGGTCTGAACTTTCTCACAATGATTGGGGCCTCGAGCCAGCCGTAAGTTTTAACACCGTTGTTTCCCAAGTCATCAATTTGCGTAAAAACGAGGGGTTGAGTTACGGATTTACAGATGCGTCAACAAAGGACAGGACGATCGCATGGATCCCCGTTGGTTATGCGGATGGATACCCCAGAAGCTTGAGTAACGGTGTGGGGAAGGTGTGTGTGGGGAAGGGAGATGAAAAGTTTATGGCCAAGGTTGTGGGCCGAATTTGTATGGACCTTACGGCGATAGATGTGACCAACAGAAGTGTAAAGGCTGGAGACCCCGTTGAGTTATTTGGTGAGGAGGTCAGCCTAAACGAAGTCGCTGCAAAAGCCGGCACGATCGCTTATGAGATTATCTCAAACATCCATCAGAGGGTGGTCAGAAAATAGGAGCATCATGGGTGCTCGGGATGGCAAATATCTATAAGAAACGCTTCTAAAGACAAGGAGCACTCTCCGCGTTCGGACAGTGCTCCAGCCTTAACCAATACCCATGATGTATTCTATGAGAAATCCATCTGGGATAATGTCGAAATCACGCGACATTGACTTTCTAATCAATAGCTAAACGCTTTAAAGTTGAAAAAGGTTGTTTCATACATTTAAAAAAAACGCTGAATGAATCAATCTGTTTTTTGGAGCCTGTAGGTCATCTTAACCATCCACCAGTACATGACAGGAACCAGAATAAGTGTTAGGAATGTCGCAAAAGTTAAGCCGTAGATAATTGCCCAACTCATCGGTTTCCAAAACACATTGTTGTCCCCGCCAATATAAAAATGTGGGTCAAAAGTGGTGATGAGACTTACAAAGTCAATGTTTATACCTATTGCGAGTGGAAGAAGTCCCAAAACAGTTGTGATCGCTGTAAGCAGTACTGGACGCAAACGGGTACGCCCTGCTTCTACGATAGTATCAACAAGCTCAGGAACTGGCAACAAAGTTTTTTCATCCAAGCCTAATTCTACTCGCTTACGCGCACTCAGTTGCTTGATAAAGTCAATCAATACTATGGCATTATTCACCACAATTCCCGCAAGCGATATGATCCCGATCATGGTCATCATAATGACGAATTCCATGCGGAAAATGACCAAACCTAGCAATACTCCAATCAAGGAGAAAACTACCGTAACGAGGATAATGAAAGGTGTAGATGCCGAATTGAATTGGCTTACAAGGATTAAGAAAATCAAAAAGACTGCCATCAATAACGCTCCAGATAAGAAGCTCAATTCTTTAGCTTGTTCTTCCTGTTCACCGGTAAAGTCTACATTCATACCAGAAGGTAAGGTGTAGTTCGCCATCGCTGCTTTAATCGCATCAACCGTTTCCGTTGGGTTTGCTCCTTCTAGTACATTCGACTGAATAGAGATTACACGTTTCAAATTCTTACGCTTCACAGAAGAGAACGTCGATGTTTTCTTCGCCTTAGCGACTGCTGAAATAGGCACTTGCTTGATTCGACCCGACGCTTGATCACGGAATGTGATTTTTTGATTCATCAAATCTTCCACATTATAGCGGTACGCACTACTCATACGAATATTGATCGGGTAGTCGTCCTCACCGTCTTTGAATCGGCTTACTTCTTTACCGAACAATGCCGTACGCATGGCATCGCCAATCTGTGCTGAACTCAAGCCTAAAGCACGCGCTTTTACGCGGTCCACCTCGATAGGCATTTCAGGTTTACCCGTCTCAACATCGAGCTTCAACTCCTCTATGCCTGCGATGCGTTTCGCATCGATAAACGCACGAATTTCATCGGCCGTTTCGACCAATTCGAAGTAATTATCACCACTGATCTCAATGTTCACAGGTGGGCCTGTTGGGGGGCCATTACTGTCTTTATCCACAGATACAACCACTCCAGGGTAATCACTTAAAGTCTCACGAATCTTATTCAATACATCCGCAGAATTCACACGATTGCCCTCAAGATCTATACGGTCTGCAAATTTGTGGAACTGAACAGTAATTTTCGCTTTGTTTGGTGTCTGCGCCATAGAAGGGCCGGCGTTAGGATCAGAAGTACCTTCACCCACCTGAGCAATCACAGATTCAACCATGTAGTTCTGACTTTCACCGTTATCGTCCGTGTATGCATACGACTGTACAATGGCCATTACTTCTTTTTCCAATTCCAACGTCACTGCGTTCGTCTCTTCAATATCAGTACCAATAGGCATTTGAATGTATACCATAGCCTGGTTTGGCATGTTTTCCGGGAAGAACAAAGTCTTCGGCGGGAATGCACCTAGTAATACCCCAGAAAAGATGAGGAGCACGACAGTACCGCTAAAGAAGAACACCGGTTTCTTACCGCTCAAGGCATAAGCCAACGTCTTTTTAAAACCATTCTCTAAAGAAGGTAAGGCAGTGCCCTGGAACCATTTGGTTGCTGGAACCACGAAATAGGCATAGATCAGTGCAAAGCCTCCACCGTAGATAAATAAATTACCGAAAGCCATTTTACCGGCTCCATAGGCGACACTAACACCAATAACAATGGCAAGCAGCGAACGAATAGTGAGTTTTCTCTTGTTTAATGGAGCCTCTTCTACTTTCATCAACGCTGCCGTCAATCCTGGGTTGATAACTAATGCAACAAAGAGTGAAGAAGATAATACTGTGATTAAGGTAAGTGGCAAATACTTCATGAATTCACCGAAGAGCCCTGGCCAGAAGGCCAGTGGTAAAAATGCTGCGAGCGTAGTTGCAGTGGAAGCAATGATCGGTAAAGCCACCTCACCGGCGCCTAGTTTCGCCGCTGTAATGCGATCGTAACCTTCATCCATGAATCTGTAAATATTCTCTACGACCACGATTCCGTTGTCTACAAGCATTCCCAATGCCAATACCAATGCAAAAAGCACGATAGTATTTAGGGAAATACCCAAAGCATTCAAAATGACAAAACTCATCAGCATCGACATAGGAATGGCAATCCCAACGAACATCGCATTGCGGAGTCCCAAGAAGAACATTAATACCAATACCACTAATAGCATACCGAAAATGATGGAGTTCTCGAGGTCAGCCACCTGCGTTTTCGTTTGCTCAGAGGTATCGTTCGTTACCGAAATATTCAGGTTATCCGGGAAGTAGCCGTCTTGCGCTTCAGCCAACAATCCTGCGATTTTTTCGCTGACGATGATCTGGTTTTCACCAGAACGCTTAAATACATCGAGCATAACTACTGAAGCACCGTATTGTCGCGCATACGATTGACGCTCTACTTCATCGAATTCAATCTCAGCAACGTCACCTAAACGGACCAATTGCATTTTTTCACTCTTAATAATCACGTTCCGCAACTCATCCAAATCACGAATCTCACCCACCACACGAACGTTTCGGCGGTAGCCATCTACAAGAAGATTCCCTCCTGAAATGGTCATGTTTTCATTTTGAATTGCACCGGCGATATCGCGGAAGCTCAGCTGCATGCTTTCAAGCTTTTTACTGTCCACTAAAACGCGTACTTCTTTCGCGTCAATACCGCGGATGTCCACCTTCGAAATCTCGGTCAAATCTTCAATTTTTTCTTCGAGGTATTCGCCGTATTCCTTCAATTGGTCCAATGAAAATTCACCCGACATATTGATATTCATGATCGGCATCAATTCGGAGAAGTTCAACTCAAAGACGTTCGGATCTGCCGGTAAATCTGTAGGGAAGTCTGGCTGGCCCATAGCCGCATCGACTTTATCTTTTACTTTACGCAACGCTTCGTCCGGGGTCACATCAAAATTAAATTTGACCTGAACAGTAGAATAGCCTTCCACCGAAGTTGAATTAATCTTATCTACGCCGGAAATCCCATTGATTTCCTTTTCTAATGGACGTGTGATAAGTTTCTCTATATCCAACGGTGAGTTTCCAGGATACGGCGTTCCCACATAAATCTCTGGGGTTACAATCTCCGGAAAGGCCTCCGAAGGCATCGATGTATAACTTTTAATACCTGCGATAAAAATGATCGCGGTAAGCACATAGACAGTCATCGTGTTCTTCACCGAAAAGGTAGAGGGACCGAACTGTTTGATGAGACTTTTCTTTTCTTCCATGCTAGTATAGCCTGTTTGGATTATCCTATAATAACGTTCTGGCCGGTACGAACGCTTCGCGATCCCTTGTCCACAACTACGGTTCCTGATTCAAGTCCCGTTAAAATTTCCGTTTTTCCTTCAAAAGTCAAGCCCGTACTGACCCATGTTTTTACCACCTCGAAGTGGCTAGCGCCAGCGACAGGCTTCAGTGTGTAAATAAAGTCATTGCCTTCAACGTCTTGCTGAACAAGGCTTGCAGGCACAGTTAACGCAGTTGCATTACTATAATCTTGAAGCGCTACGTGTACCATTTGGTTCGGCTTAGCACCTTCGCTGACAGGAAGGCTCACGTTGATAGAAAAGGTGCGGTTACCTTCCTGAATGAATTGGCCCACTTGAAGTACTTGTGCAGCTACCTCGTAGTCCATAGAAGTGAACGCAACATTCGCTGGCGTTCCAACGCGAACGCGATTGGCATACGACTCTGGAACATCCGCTTTGACGTATACGCCCGAGGTATTTACGAGACGCATTGATGGCATCTGTGGCCCTGCCAATTCACCTTCTTTTGCGAAGATGTTATCGATCGCCCCAGCAAATGGTGCACGAATTTCACTAAGCGCAATCTGCTCCTGCAAGGTGGCGACCTTTTGCACTAATCCGTCGTAGTTGTTCTTTGTCTGTAAGTATTGAATCTCTGAACCGATTTGTTCGTTAATCCATAGTTTTTCTTGCTTCTCAAAGACTGTTTTCGCAAGTGTCAAACCGTTCTCCAATTCCTTTAAAGACGACTTCAAGAGATCTGTATCGAGAGTCATTAATAATTGACCCTTTGCAACACGCTGTCCGTTACTGACGTAAATTTTCTCAACTTTTCCGCTCGCCGTTGGGTATAGGCTAATGCTCTTGTCAGCAGCCACAACACCAAAAACATCGAAATAATGAACAAACGTTGATGGGTTTACCTCGATTGACGTCACCCGGTCGTAACGCTCGACGGTATCTAACGCAATCAATTTTTCATCGACGGCAGCAATTTCTGCATCCACCGTCGCACGTGCCTCAACAAGGCTGTCTTTCTTTGCCATGAGCTCCTCCATGGTACCTGTAGATTGTTCTGGTGCACCACACGATGCGAGAACTACGCTTCCTAATATGAATCCTAATTTTTTCATGTTACGGTATTATTGCTTTTGCTGTTTTGTCATTAAATATTCTAGTTCGGACTTTTTGTCCAATGCGTTTTGTGCCGCCACAAACATGGCCTGAAGCGCCTCCTGATATTGCGATTCCGTTTGTGTTAACTCCATCGAAGAGGCTAAGCCTTCGTCGTATTCTTTACGTCGTTGATCGCGAATACGTTTCGCCAGTGCAACATTTTCCTTCTGTGCTAAAAAATTCGCAATGCCTTGATGAAATTCGTTCATCGAAGCACCATGTTGCATAATCAAACCTTCCTCTAATTGCTGTAATCCTATCCTTGCTTGATCGCGCTGAATCTTGGCCTCCTGAACCTGCGCGCGTCCATTTCCTGAGGAAAATAATGGGACGCTAATGCTTCCTGCGACCAAACTGCTTGGGATATCTACAGAGGCATCCCCGAAAATATTTGCCTCGCTACTCATATATTGAATGTTGTTCTGATAGCTCACTCCAATGGTAGGTAAAAACGCCAATTGCTTGTTCAATACTTGCAACTTCGCGCCCTCAACTTGATTTGCCATACCGAGGTAGTCTACAGATTTCGTGGGATCAAATCCTATGGTCGTCAGCGTACTTGCCGCAGCTGCGCTTACCACTAAATCTTCCATTTTATCCGCCAAAAGCACCGCTTGCTTTACTGGGTATCCCATCTGCAACTTCAGCAACATCTTCGCAACATTCGCTTGACCTTCGCTGTAACGCAGTGCGTTTTCAATATTGTTGTAGTTCAACATCATTTGATCCGCATCAGCCTTACTCACTAACCCAGCTTCATTCATTTTCTTCATTTCCGAAGCGAGATCGGCCAAATAGTCTTTATTCGCCTTCAAAACCGCAACACTTTCTTCACTAAGAAGGGCCAGGTGGTATGCCTTCGCTACCTCACGTTTCAACTCCGCCTTGCTCTGATCCATGCCAATCTCTGCACTTTCCTTCAACACTTTCGCTGCCATTAATGCAACGACGTAAGAGCCGTCAAAAATCAATTGGTTTACCACCAATCCTCCTTGTGCCTGGTAGTCTGTTCCGAAGACAAGCTCATCTAGTACACCATTTCCATCAAAATCAGTCACTAATGCACCCAACTCTAAGTTGTATATGTACTGTCCACTAGCCGATGCTTGTGGCAAACCAGCGGCTAAGTTTTGGAGATAAATTTGACGTGCGCGCTGAATTTCTAATTCCGCAATCTGCACACCATAGGCGTGATCAAGCGCGTACTCTTGCGCTGAGGCAAGAGTAAACTTCTCTTGCGCTTGGGCCATGAAAACGCTGAAAATCATGCTGAAGAGCACTACTGTTTTTCTCATTATTGTGTTGCTATTAATTGATTCAAATATTCTAGTCCATTTGCAGTTGCGATACCGCGAATGTGATAGCGCAAGCTGGTCTTGCGCAATTGGTCCAATTTGATATGCTCGTTTGAAATCACTCCTTCATGTACCGCCAAAACATGACCGTAATACAACAATGAAATGTGATCTACATGGAGGTCCTCACGGTATAAACCTTCACTAATACCGCGTTCTAAATTGCGTTTGGTTACCGTAAAAACGATATCCTCACGTTTGGCTTTCATATTAGTTGCAATGGAAGGATAATAATGTTCCAATTGGTGCAACATACGATCCTTGTCGTCGCGCATATGCACCTCAGCGAAGCGCTCCATGGCAAAAAGTTGATCAATGGCATTCCCATCCACATTGGAAATGGCTTCTTCCAGTTCCGCCTTCATAAAGACAACCGCTTGCTCGAAAGCTTTCTCCAATAAATCCTCTTTGTTTTTGACGTGTTTGTACAATGTCTTTTTCGATATTCCACAACGGCTTGCGATCTGATCCATGTTCACGCTCTTAATACCGAACTGCAGAAACAATTCGATGCTGTTGAACAATACGCGGGACAATTCAGATTCCATTCAATTCGTTGAGTGAGGTACGGAGTTTACACGAGGATAACCCACATTGGAAACAAATGTTCTAAAAAATGTTTCCAATGTTTCCCGTTTTGAACAACTTTCGTGCCAAAGACTGTGTTTTTTTGAAAAACGCACAGCAATCGTACTGAAATATCACGCCGAAATAGCATCTTTGTTATAAATAATGTAGAATCATGAGTATTAAACACCTCTTACAATCGCCACCCATTGGCACCAACATCACCATCAAAGGATGGGTTCGCGCTTTTCGCAGTAATCGTTTCGTTGCCATTAATGACGGTTCTACACTAGCGAATCTTCAATGTGTTGTCGATTTTGAAAAAGAGGACGAAAGCGAACTCAAGCGCATCACTACAGGATCGTGTCTTTCTATTTCCGGTCAGCTTGTAGAAAGCCAAGGAAAAGGACAAAATGTAGAAATTATTGTGGATTCGTTTGAGGTTTTAGGCGATGCGCCGGTCGAAGATTATCCGCTTCAACCAAAAAAGCACAGCTTAGAATTTTTACGCGATATCGCGCATTTGCGCCCGCGTACGAACACCTTCAGCGCTGTATTCCGAGTCCGCCATGCACTTTCGTTTGCGATACACAACTACTTTAACAAAGAAGGTTTTGTCAACTGGCACAGCCCCATCATCACCGGATCTGATGCCGAAGGCGCGGGTGAGATGTTCCGTGTCAGCACACTTCCTGCCTCAGGAGGCGACCCTGCCGAAGATTTTTTCGGCAAGGAAACCCATTTAACCGTAAGCGGTCAACTAGAGGGTGAACTTGGGGCTTTAGCGTTGGGTAAAGTTTACACTTTTGGACCGACGTTCCGTGCTGAAAACTCAAACACGACGCGACATTTGGCAGAATTCTGGATGGTCGAACCCGAAATGGCATTTCATGATTTAAACATGAATATGGACCTCGCGGAAGACTTTTTAAAATACTGTCTACGCTACATCCTGGATAACTGCCGTGAAGATTTGGCGTTCCTGGACAGTCGCTTTGCGGAGGAGCAAAAAGGGAAGCCACAGAATGAACGCGCAGAACAAGGTCTGATCGAGAAATTAGAATTTGTAGCCAACAATGATTTCGTACGTCTTTCGTATACCGAGGCGATTGAAATCTTGAAGAACAGCAAGCCGAACAAAAAGAAGAAATTCAAATACCGTATTGAAGAATGGGGCACAGATCTTCAGAGTGAGCACGAGCGTTTCTTGGTAGAAAAACACTTTAAGGCACCTGTAGTATTGTACGACTACCCTGCATCTATTAAAGCGTTTTACATGCGCTTAAACGAAGACGGCAAGACCGTACGTGCCATGGATATTCTTTTCCCTGGAATTGGAGAGATTGTTGGGGGTTCTCAGCGCGAGGAACGCTACGATGTACTCAAAGAAAAAGTCGCTGCTGTAGGAATTCCAGAAGAAGAACTCTGGTGGTACCTCGAAACCCGAAAGTTCGGGACCTGTATACACAGCGGTTTCGGTTTAGGCTTTGAGCGCTTAGTCCAATTCTCGACAGGTATGGGTAACATTCGTGATGTCATTCCATTCCCTAGAACTCCGGGAAGCGCTAATTTCTAATCTGATCCCAACCCCAACCTATGCTAAAGCAAACTCTTGCACAAAAACTTCAACAGAAGCTGAGTCCACAACAGATTCAGCTGATGAAGCTTGTGCAGTTGCCCACGCAAAGTTTAGAGGCACGAATCAAGCAAGAGATTGAGGAAAACCCTGCCTTACAGGAAGGAAAAGAGAAAGCCGAAGATACCTTTGAAAACGATGCTTCCGACGAGCGCGAAGTGCGCGAGTCCATGGAGGAAATTAATTGGGACGATTATCTTGGAGACGACGATACACCCGATTATAAAACCAAAGCCAACAACTACAGCTCAGACGACGAGTTGTATGAAGCCCCGGTCATTGTTAACGAAAGCTTTCACGACAGCCTCATTTCGCAATTGCGCCTTCGGGACTTAAATACCGAGGAATTGGAATTGGCCACCTACCTCGTAGGTACGATCGATGACGATGGACTTTTGCGACGCGAACTCATAGATATCGTGGATGACTTGGCCTTTTCTCAAGGAGTATTTACCGAAGAAAAGGAGCTTGAACGACTCCTCGAAATTATTCAAGACCTAGACCCTCCGGGAGTCGGTGGTCGCGATTTACGCGAGTGTTTGATACTCCAATTGGAACGTAAACGTCCTTCTTTGAAGGTGAATCTCGCTTTAAGCATTCTAGAAGATTATTTTGACAGCTTCGTAAAGCGCCACTATCAAAAATTGATGGACCGATTAGGCGTCAATGAGGATGAACTCCGTGACGCTATCGAGGAGATCGGGAGACTAAACCCAAAACCGGGCGGCTCCTCTAATCTCAGTCGACCCACAGAAAATGTCATACCCGATTACAACTTACAAATCGTAGATGAAGAGCTTGAACTAACGCTAAACGGTCGTAATGCTCCTGAATTAAGCTTGAGCAACCAGTACCGCGAAATGCTTGAGCACTACAAAGCCAGTAAGGAGAAAAATAAAGCAGAAAAAGAAGCCGCCTTGTTTGTCAAGCAAAAATTGGACAGTGCGAAATGGTTTATAGACGCCATTGTTCAGCGCCAACAAACCTTAATGCTCACGATGCAGTCCATTCTAAATTATCAACGCGATTATTTTCTTACCGGCGACGAGCGCAAGCTTCGCCCCATGATTCTTAAGGATATTGCAGAAGAAATAGGCATGGACATTTCTACGGTCAGTCGAGTGGCTTCGAACAAATACATTCAGACTCCATACGGTACATTTCTGATCAAACGGTTTTTCTCCGAATCCATGACCAATGCAGATGGTGAGGAAGTCAGCACCCGAGAAATCAAGAAGATTCTAGAGGACACAGTCGCTGAGGAGAACAAAAGAAAACCCATGACGGACGATGCACTTGCAAAAATTCTAAAAGAAAAAGGTTATCCCATTGCCCGTCGTACCGTTGCCAAATACAGAGAACAACTCGATATTCCAGTGGCTAGAATGAGAAAAGAACTCTAAATGCACGGTTTCAAACACGGCTTTAGTCAGTTTATCAGCTACCTGTTTCATCCCGGAATCATGCCGACTGTTGGCGCCTTATTTGTGCTTTGGTCCGTCCCAGAAACCTATTCTTGGAGTACTATTTTCAAAATAACATCTACTGTCTTTGTGGGTACGTATGCATCGCCACTGATCGCAATCGTTTTATTTCGTGCGACAAAAATTATCTCCAGTGTACACCTGATCAAACGTGAAGACCGTATTTATCCTTACATGACTGGTGCAGCTTGCGCATTCGCGACTGCTGCGTTTCTTAAAAAGGCCATGGCGCCTGAGGAAATTTACCTCAGTGTTTACGGTACTGCATTCGTACTTATCGTGAGCACCATTCTCATCCCTTACTTTAAGAGTAGTGCACATATGGCGGGAGCAACCGGGTTCTTTGCCTTGTTCTTAAGGTTGCATCAACGATACGGTTTAGGCGGGACCGATTCCCTGATCCTTTTATTGCTCATTTTAAGTGCTGTTGCCTGGTCCAGAATTAGTCTTAAAAGACACACGCTTCAAGAGCTTCTGTCGGGCGGTTTACTTGGGTTTTCTACCGTTTACACATTGCTCTCTCACTAAAGCTAAACGTTTACTCATTTCATTTGTGTAAGAAGCAGGAATTGAAGATATTTAAGGTTCAGTTATTCAGGCTTACAAACACTCACGTTCATGAAAACATTGTTTAGAACACTTTACACTGCTATAGCACTCGTATTTTTCGTTCAAAATGCTTCGGCATCGCACAACGCTGGAGGTGATCTTCAGTACGAATATATCAGCTCGACCGGTAATAGCCATAAGTACAAAATTATCATGCGTCTGTACCGTGATAATAATGGTATCACGTTACCCACAAGTGCAACCATTTACGCTTGTTCTGCAAACTACGCTACAGTAAGTACGACTCTAACTGAAACCACTCCATCAACGAGCGGTTCGGGAGTAGTCGCACCGACCTTGTTTGATTGTGTAAGTTCATCAAGCGCAGGTGTGACTATTCATGTTGTAACCTATGAGGGAGAAATTACTATCCCCGGTAACGCCCCGGATTGGACTTTTGCCTTCTCAACGTGCTGTCGTAACCCTGCCGTAGACAATATTGTGAACCCATCCTCTCAAGGTTTTTACATTGAAGCAAAACTGAATAACCAGATCGGTCAAAATACATCTCCTGAATTTGTAAGTGAGCCTGTACGTGCTTTCTGTACTGGGCGTACGTTCAACTGGAAGCAAAGTGCTGTTGAACCAGATGGCGATTCTTTATTCTACAGAATTACACACGTTAAAGCTGGAGCAGGTTCAAACTGTACTCCTACTAATATTAACTATGCAGCCGGCTGGACCTACGACCAACCCATCACCACATCCCCCGCGAACTCGCTTTACATGCACCCAAGTTCAGGGTTAATAACTTTCAAGCCTTCAGCCGTTGAGATTGATGTAATGGCGGTTACCGTGGATGAATACCGCTATGACTCTGTTCTTTACGTTTGGCGTAAGATTGGTGAAGTAAATCGCGATATGCAAATTGCTATTGCCTCCGCGTGTACTCCAAATGCACAGGCCGGAGTCCAATTAGACTACCAAGCTCCTGGTATTTATCAAGATCCAGATAACGGTCTTCCTACGGTAGATTACAACTGTTTGGATTCCACAGTGACTTTGAAATTTAAAGTAAAACTAGACTGTTCATCCATTTCTCCTGATGGTACAGACTTCCGATTAACAAAACCCGATGGGCAACCGCTTGCGATAGAATCTTTCACAGCAAACTGTGATAATAACTATGAGGCAACCCAGATGACGATCAAGCTATTTAAACCGCTCTCGAAAAACGGAAAATATTTCTTGTACTCGAAAGTTGGTAATGACGGAAATACCCTCTTGAATAAATGTGGTTTCCCGATGAACGAATTCGATACTATTCAATTAAACGTTACCGGTTGTTTCAATGCCATCTATGAGATGGAGAATGTAACCATCGAAGAAGACCAGAACCCAGTCATTGAGTGGAGTGCAGATACTTCATCGTACCCAGATTATCTTTTCCAAGAGTGGCAAATCTTCCGCAAAGATCCAGGTCAGGCGCAATATCAGAAAGTAGGTACTGTTTTCAACCAATACAAATACGACTTTAAAGACAACCAAATTGGTTTTATCAAAGTAGATCAAGACAGTTATGAATACCGCGTTGACATGAAGCTCAACGATGACATGCAAGGAGCAACGAATAGCATTGCAAGTGTGCTACTCGAACGCAGCAACGGTATGGTACCAATCATCGATCCGGATACTATTCCTGTAGACCTTATCTGGAACCAGTACAATGGATGGGCTGTTGATAGTTACACTGTATTCTTGCAAGAAAAGATTGGAGGAACATGGATGGGTGAATGGATTCACGATCACGTGGCTTCTCCCCAGAATCCAGTTCTTGCACCAGACACTACTTACCGCATGTTCCTAGAGCTAGCCCCAGGTGAATACCGCGTTTGTATCCGAACAACTGATCCAGTAGATACGCAGTATACTGCATATTCGAACTGTTTGCCTATCATCATTAATACGCCGCCTTACCCGGACACCGTAGTAGTACCAAACTTCATTACTCCAAACGGCGATAACGTGAATGATGGCTTTATCATACAGAACATTGATGATTATGAAGATTTAAGCCAGTTAACCATCTACAACAGATGGGGCGATCGTGTATGGCAGAGCGAATACCTGTACGACAATGCGAACCCATGGCGAGGTACCAACCAAAACGGTACGAAGCTGGCAGATGGTGTATACATGTACACCTTAGAATTAGTGAATGCTTCCGACGACTATGAATATTCAGTCAACGGAACCGTCACCATTATGGATGCCCAATAGCATTCTTAACAACGTAGTCCCCGCTCGTTAACACGAGAACACTGGCCCGGCCCCAAAGGGAGCCGGGCCTTTTTTATCTTTGAAGCATGGCCGACAGTATCCACATTACAAATTTGCTGAAAACCCTTCCGAACAAACCGGGGGTGTATCAGCATGTGGATAAAGCCGGGAATATTCTCTACATCGGAAAAGCTAAAGATCTAAAAAAGCGCGTGAGCTCTTACTTTACGAAAAGTGTCACCAGCGCTCGTATCGCGGTTATGGTTAGGAAAGTAGCGGATATAAAAGTGATCGTAACGGACTCGGAAGGGGACGCGCTACTGCTAGAAAACAACCTCATAAAAGAGCACCAGCCCCGCTACAATATCAACCTTAAAGACGATAAGAGTTACCCCTACATTACCATACGTCGAGAACGTTTTCCTCGTATCTATGGACTGCGTAACATTATACGAGACGGAAGTGAATATTATGGACCTTATCCTAATGTAAAGGCCATGAAAGCTGTGCTTGAGTTGATTCGGCAGATGTATCCGACCCGTACCTGCAAATACAATCTGAGCGAAGAAAATATTGAAAAAGGGAAATTCAAAATTTGCCTAGAATATCATATCGGAAATTGCAAAGCCCCTTGTGAAGCGTTGCAAACGGAAGAGGAATATGAGGCGGATGTTAGCGCCGCACGTAATATTATTAAAGGGCAGCTGAGCGCAGTCAAAAGGCATTTAAAGGAGCGCATGATGAATCATGCCGAGGCTCTGGAGTTTGAGCAAGCACAGTTATGTAAGGAGAAATTAGATGCATTAGAAAAATATGCCGCAAAGAGTACCGTGGTAAGCAACCAACTAACCAATATCGACGTCTACAGTGTTAGTATGGATGCTGAATTTGGTTACGTGAATTACTTGCAAGTTATTGAAGGCGCCATTGTCCAGAGTTACACCGTAGAAATCAAGAAAAAATTGGAAGAAGAGCCGCAGGATTTTCTTCACATCGCGATTCCAGAAATCCGATCTCTTTTTGGCTCTACTTCGCGTTTAATCTATACTTCGCATCCCGTCAATCTACTCATAGAGGGAAGCACATTTACCGTTCCACAGAAAGGTGAAAAACGTAAACTCATTGAATTGAGCATTAAAAATGCCATGTATTTCCGTCAAGAAAAACTGAAGAA
>ENA-ORDA01002145-ORDA01002145.1-marine-metagenome-genome-assembly--contig:-NODE-2145-length-15378-cov-15.637475_pt1 | contig 15378 bp, 11 predicted proteins | sample MGYA00237778_ERZ508506 | MGnify/ENA primary metagenome ERZ508506 (study PRJEB26177, sample SAMN06267891) | marine metagenome | isolation source: Monterey Bay, California, USA | place: Pacific...
CCCCAGTTTTTCGCACCTACTTTGCGACACTTAACTAGTGCGCCACTAGCATAAGCACTTGGCCATACTTTGTAACGACTCTTAACTTTATGATAGCAAGCATCTTTTTCGCCTGCCGCTTCATCAAACTGTGCTTCACTAATAGCAGTTTGGTTATTTTCTTTATCAGCAAAAATACTATCTTTACGGCGTTTCATTTTACTCATTGGTGCCGCTACACTAGCAAAAGCACCTGCGCTTGTCATTTCTTCAAGTGCGTTATTAAGTACATCTTGAACAATTGATTCTACGCCAGCTCTACTTTTTGCTTTCATATCGGATACGTCTTGCCAATACTCATCGTCTAGTTCTTTGTCTGTTTTAGGATTAATAAGTCTTTGTAAATCATCATGTGCGTCATTAAATGTGTCTTGTATTTGTGGTTCAGGACCATCAACACCATTTACTAATTCTTGTAGTGCGCCAGCAATATCGCCTTGATTAATTGTAGCAACTGCTTGATTTAAATCTCTGTGTGTAAACTTTGCTTGAGCATCAATACCTTTAAGTTGCTTCATTGCTTTTTTAAGGATGTCTTGTATTTGTCCTTGGCTCATAACTTTTTTACCAATGTCAGTCATTGTACCGTCTTTGTTGTACATTTGATTAACTTGCTTTTTTTCTTCTGGACTAAGTGTTTCTTCAACTTCGTCACGTTCGTCTGAACTATGTCCTAAATGCTTGTGTACTAGCGTATCCAATGCTGTGTGAAAAGCATCTATTTGCTCATCGCTCATCTCTTCTTTAACATCGTCACGTTCGTCTTTCATGCCACTATAATCTTTGTCATAGTTTTGGAATTCATCGTATGTCATATAGATGTCTGTGTCTGGATCGTAGTACTTGCCTTCTTTTGGATCGTAGTATACTACTTTACCACTAAGTGTAGTAAAAGGACCTTCAAGTCCACTACGTGCTACATACTTTGGATCCATTGGAGGCATAACTTTGTAGCCTTCAGCATGCATTGCTGCCATGTGAGCTTTATACTTTGCTGTGCCTTTTTTATGTGGACTATGTCCTTCACTTGCTACTGCCTGCTGTACTGCTTTATTAATATCATTACGCATCTGTAAGTTCGCTGGACGAGCTTGTGGGCGTGGACTTGACATTGGAGCTAGTCTTTTAGGACGCAACTTAGGACGTGGACTTGACATTGATGTTCCGCCTAATCCTTGATTCTCTGGATGTGACATTTGATCTCTATGTCCAGCTCTTGGATTAAATTCAAAGTCTTTAGTATCATATGTGTTTTCAAGTGTACGTACAAGCTCTTCATCTTTTGTTGTAAGGTTAGGATACGCTTCCATTACACGTTGCCATGTTTTAAGTGTAGCAATATCTTTAAGATCTGATTCAGTTAAATTACGTCCATTGTAAAATACATTACTGTGATGTTGCGCTGTACTTTCGTCTAGTTTTTGTTTTGCTACTAAACTACTTGTCATTTTTTGTTCAGCAACTACACGATATTCGTCAAGTGCTAGTTTATAGTCTGTTGTCATACGTTTATATTCTTCACGCATAATTTTAACTTCAGCTTTGCGCTCTTCTAGTGGATATAAATTTACATACTCTTTAATTACATTTTGTAATTTTGCTTTTGATAAATCCCAGTCAATGATACCACGAGCATAACATTCAAATATGGTGTACATATTTGCTTTAATTTTATCATATGGCTGTTGTGTAACAGCATAATTAGTTCTGCTTTGTCTAGCTTCTGCTATGATTTGTTTTGCTATTTTGTGTGTCATATCTCATCTCTTTAAGTTTAGTGGGTCTCTTATATTTATAGGATTAAACTTCATTTGGTTTGCTGTAGCTGTACTCTTGTCACCGCCACCACCGCCGATAACTTTCCTACCTTTAACATTTTTGCCGCCACCTTGTGTAGTAGTACCAATACCAGTACCAGTACCAGTACCAGTACCAGTACCAGTAATAGTATTATCACCTGTGTCAGGAAGTTCACCAACTTTTATACCACCAGTACCAATAGCACCTGCGCCTGGTGGATTACCTACACCTGGTTGGACAGCTCCGCCTGAACCAATAGCTCCTGCGCCTGGTGGATTACCAGCAACACCATCAATATTTAAGTCAACTAAATCGTTGCCAGGTGCTGTTAAACCTAGGAGGGCAAGTTCGTCATCTAACGCTCTTGCTATGTCATCTATTGTTTTATTTTGATATGCGGTATTACCAGCCGCTGCAGCCGCTATATCTGATGCGCTTTTAGCTGTTGCGTTATCCGCTTGATAGGCATCAGCTGCTCTATTAGTTTCTGCTCTAGCATCCGCACTCCATCTCGCAGTTATTTCTGCTTGGGCATCAGCATCTTTATCAACTCGATCAATAATTGCTTGTGTTGATGCGCTAACCTGATCTCTTATTTCTCTATTTTGTGAACCTAATCCCTGTCTTGCATAACTATCTAACTGACTTGTTAAGGAACGAGGTGCATCTTCAATTCCAGATCCTTCATTTCCTTTAACCCAATTTGATATATCAGTATATGTTTGACCCATATACTTCATTGCTTTATTATATTCTCTAGGATTATTTTGAATATGAATTGATAACGCATTAGCACTAGCAAAGCCCATCGCCAATGCAAGACCTTCCATTGTAGCGAATCCAACTGGCAGAGCCAATACAGCTGGTCCTGCTTCGTTAATAGTAGGTTTAAGATCAGTAAACTTCATTTCTTATCCATATCTCTTTAAGTTTAGTGGGTCTCTAATATTTATAGGATTAAACTTCATCTGATTTGCGCTGGGTGATGATTTATCGTTGCTACCTCCAGCAAATCCTACTCTTGGGTTTTTACTTTGCTGACGATCTGTTTGTTTAATTTGTGAGTCAACACCTTGATTTGCTTGTTGTTGTGGATTTAACGGTAATACAGTTGGAATATCAGTAGTTGTATCAGTAGTTGTATCAGTAGTTGTATCAGTAGTTGTATCAGTAGTTGTATCTGTATCAGTATTATTAGTCTTAGCATCCAACGCATCTAAATTTGCTTGTGTTTTACGAGCATCTAGTTCTGCTTGTCCATCACTTCTGCCACTGCCTACTTGTGGACCAATTCCGTCATCTGGCTCATTAGCTGGATCATTAGGAGGTGGTGTTTGACTTGGATCACTTGTTGGACGTGGCGCTACTCGTGTTGCATTTTGTGACGCAACTTCAGCATCACGTATTCTTTGTTGTGCTTGTTTAAACAGTTCTGCTTGTCTAGCTTTAGCATCTGCTTGCATCTGTGCTTGCCTTGCGTCAACTTCAGCTTGACCATCGCCTCTACCACTGCCTACTTGTGGACCAATTCCGTCATCTGGCTCGTTAGCTGGATCATTGGCTGCTGGTGTTTGGTCTTGACTTGCTACTGGCGGAATGCTTCCGTCATCTGGTTCATTAGCTGGATCATTAGCAGGTGGTGTTTGACTTGGATCTGCTTTTGGCGGAATATCTCCGTCATCTGGTTCATTAGCTGGATCATTTGGTTCTGGTGTTTGGTCTTGACTTGCTACTGGCGGAATATCTCCGTCATCTGGCTCGTTAGCTGGATCATTTGGTTCTGGTGTTTGGTCTTGACTTGCTACTGGAGTAGATGCTGTTTCAGCATCACGTATTCGTCTCTGTACTTCTTGTCTACGAGCATCTAGTTCTGCTTGTCCATCACCTCTGCCACTACCCACTGGTGTACTAGCAATAGCGGCGTCATTTGCGTCATCACTGCCTGCTTCGGCATCACGTATTCTTTGTTGTGCTTGTTTAAATAATTCTGCTTGTCTTCTACGTGCGTCAACTTCAGTTTGACCATCACCTCTGCCACTGCCTACTTGTGGACCAATTCCGTCATCTGGTTCATTAGCTGGATCATTGGCTGCTGGTGTTTGGTCCTGACTTGCTACTGGCGGAATATCTCCGTCATCTGGTTCATTAGCTGGATCATTGGCTGCTGGTGTTTGACTTGGATCTGCTACTACATCTGGTCTACTTGTACCCGGTAAGTCAAGTGCATCTGGTCTTGACGAAGGAGTTTTAGTAGCAATAGTCGCATCATCTGCATCACCATCTTGTCCTGGTCTTGGAGTATTAACTCTTAAACTACCTGCCTGTTCTGGAGGTAAACTATCCAAGAACTTCATTATTTTAATACCATTTTGCGTGGCAAGTACATCAGCATATTCGTCTTTAACTGACTGTGGTACGTCAACATCAGCAAATTGTCCATCAATAGGAGTTTCTGCGGTTGGGTCAAACACTTGTGGCTCAGCTTCGGGTTCTTTTACTTCTGAATCAGCGTCAGTAGCATCAGTTCCACCACTACCTGTAGTACCTGTATCACTTGGATCACCACTCGCATCACTTGACGGTGTAAAGTCGGTTGTTGATGTATCACTTGGATCACCACTCGCATCACTTGACGGTGTAAAGTCGGTTGTTGATGTATCACTTGGATCACCACTGGCATCACTGCCTGTTTGATTACTACCTGTTTGTGCGGTATCTGTCGCACCCAATTCACCACTGGCATCACTGCCTGTTTGATTACTACCTGTTTGTGCGGTATCTGTCGCACCCAATTCACCACTTGCGTTACTTGAAGTAATGTCTGGTCTTGAAATTAGTTCTCCAGATGCTTCAGTATCTACTGTACTGTCTTGCCATGTTGAATTTAATTCATTATGATTTTGGTGTCCAGTTGTACCTCTTGAACCGTCTGCGTTTACTTTGGCCCACATGCCTCCAACGCCGCCTTCAACACCAAGCCAACGATATGTTTCGCCTTCATACTCAACTTCAGATCCAGTAGGTGGTGTACCATTTCTATTAACATCAGTGGCAACATATTCTTCACTGGTTTCAGTCTGTAGTTTGTTTACAGCTTCTCTAGGGTCTTGTACGTAGCTATCAATACCGTCTGGAAAGATTCGATCAGTAATGCCTGGGTATGTTTGTTCTAAATTAGCCATCATACCTTGAACTGCTACTGGATCCATGTCTCCATTAGCAATCCTAATTCTGGTATTAGCCGCAACATGCTCCATTGATCTAGTATCGGAAGGATCCATAGTTATAACAACTGGAGCAACAATTTTGGCTCTAGCATCAACTTCAGCTTGTCCATCACCTCTGCCACTACCCACTGGTGTACTAGCAATAGCGGCGTCACCTGCGTCATCTGATCCAGTTACTTCTGGCTCACTAGCAATAGCGGCGTCACCTGCGTCATCACTACCTGCGTCCGCATCTGCTTGTGCTTGTGCTTGTCTTCTACGTGCGTCTAGTTCTGCTTGTCCATCACCTCTGCCACTACCAACAGGTTCTGGGAAAGTGATCATAGCAACACCATTTTTATTATGAGTCTCACCGTATTGTGATTCCCAGTCTGCTTGAGATTGTGCTAAATTTTTATTTAATACTTCTTGTTGTTGTAGTAAAGCACTTACTGAAGCCCTTGCTCCTGTAAAGTTATACGGATCACCTGGTATATTTCTACGTGGTCTTGCTCCATTAGCACCCTCTACACTATCATCTGGTCCTAATTGCTGTCCATCTGGATCTTTAGGACTACCGTCTGTATTATGTGTTTCACCAAACTCTTCGTCCCATGCTTGCTGATCAGCTTCTAACTTATTTCTAGCTTGGGTCATTCCTAGACTAAATTTTATTTGCTGTTGGAGCATTGCCAATTCTTGAGCAGTACCAGTGTTCTCGGCAGTTGGAAACTGGTCAGTATTATCTGCAAGATTTGCGACATTATCAGGAATCGCATCATTGTTTCTTCTACTGTTGAACAGTACTTGATCTCTAGTCCATGTTTGTGTTCCACGTTCAGGATCACCAACAAATTTTATTACTCCTGTGTTAACATATTCTTGTTGTTGTCTAGCATTTAACTCACTCCATAATGGAGCTTCTAAATTACTTCTACCAGCAATACGAACATCTAATTTACGAACCTGTTCTAGATTTGCCATTACACTATTAAGTGTTCCTTCAGATTCTAAACCTAATAATTGAGCAGTTCTTCGAATATCTTCTTCATTTTTAAACTCAACAACTGCAACATTTTCTTTTGGGTCAATGTCTACTGTAGACAATAAGTCTAATAGTTCAAGTGATTCCTCATTTTGTTTTAAATCAGCCAGTGTATATCGAGTACCGTCTAGTTCAACATCATCTTGTCTATAAAACCCAAGTGTACTATTCATTCTTGAGAGTGTTTCTGTATCAACATCAGCGGTAGTTTTTAATCCACGCTCACGGACCATGTTTGCTAGTCTTAAATTACCGTTAGCATCAGTAACATCATTGATAAGGGAGTTTGGATCCATTCCCATTATATCAATTAATGCTTTTACATCTGTTTGGCCGCCCATAAAGAACCGTCTAATTCTTGCCCTTGCTGCTTTTTGCAATCTATTACCGCCACCAATGGTGCCACCAATGGCATCAGCAGTACTGCCAACGATTGTTGCCGTGTGCCCAGCAATCCAACCATTCCAAGCAGCATTCCCTGCGCCGTCAGTAGGTGTTGTTATTTTGCCAGCTTTATTCATTATGGCCAAATTTTGTAATACTTGCTCAGCTGCTTCACTAACAGCTTCAGTAGCAGGACCAATAACAGCTTTAGAGAGAGAATTCTTTATAAATCCTGGTCTAATAGGGCCACTGTACAATACTTTGTTTTGTATAGTATCTATTACGCCACCAACTGACGCAACTGCATAAAATGCTCGATTAATTGAAGCATGTGTAAGTTGGTCTCTTGTTAAGTTAGCAGCAGCATTATCAAGTTCTTCATCTGTTCCAGTAAATCCATCTTCGTTTAGCTGTTGAGTGGCAGCATCGAACATCATTTGATATTGTGGAGTTTGTTGTAATAATCCTTTGTCGAACGCTACGTCAATACGTTTTTGTATTTCACTAGTAGCCGCTCCACCTGCTTCTAAAGCATTAAGAAGTCCACTAACAGCTAGTCCAGCACCTGGTGAACCTAATGCGCTACCAGCAACCATTAATCCAATATCTAATATTTCGCTTGGCAGTTCACCAGCCATAATACCTAGTGCGCCTTCTACTCCTCCGGGTAATCCACCAAAGATTACTCCGCTAACATCACTAAACGATTCAACCGCACCCGCTGTTGCATCCATATTATCTCTGAATGCCTGGTCTGTATTTTTCTCAAGATATGATTGCCATTCGTCTAAGACAAATTCGTCATATACTCTCTCACCAGTTTTAGGATCTATTTCGCTAGTAGCCATTGTCTTACGAAGTAGACGATTATCACCAACTTCTGTATTTGGATCTATTAATGCAAACAAGTCATCAACTACCTTAGCACCGGCTTTGGTAGCTGCGCTGGCCGTTTCAACAGCACCTGCGGCTATTTGCCAAGCTAAGTCCTGTAATATGTTATTTTCATTATATGGTTTAAGTTCGCCAGTCTCTTGATCAAATAATAATCCATCAAGCCGACCACCTTCAACCCATCTATCGTGTGCTTCAGCAAACTCTGGAGAAAGATCGCCATCAGGGCCTACTGACATTTCTACTTTATCGTACCAACCAGGTGGTTGTATCATTCTTTCACCAGGACCTTCAATCTGAGGAGGGGTTTGCCCTGTCATCTGATAGACGTCAGCTGGTGATAACATTATTGTACGTTCAGTATCCGCCTCGTTAAGAGTAGATTCAGATAAGCCTAGCTCAATCGCTCGCATTTACATTCCTTCAGGTGGTAATTCGTTTGGTATTTCCATTGGCATATCGTCTACTACTTCAGGTTGCCCATCAGTCATTTGAACGTATTCCATATAATGCTTTACTGTGCCGATATAATCAGCTGCTTTTGTAATTTTGCTTTGTACCCAAGGCTCTAAGTTTTCGTTATCTTGGATCATACCGTGTAACTGAATAGCATACTTTGAAAGTTTGTATAGTTCACTTTTTGCCATCCAACCATCGTCGTCAGTATCATCTAGGACACCTTCCATGATTTCACTCATGTATACAACTGGCTCACGGCCTTCTTTAAGTTCTGTAATATGACGTTTCATATAGCTTTTTGCTACATCAATGTCTTCAAAAACTTTTACTTCTTTATTATTAACATCACGCACTGCGTAACCTTCAGCTACTTTTGCCACTGTTGGTTTAGCTTGCGCCTGTTGGGCTGTTTGAATTTTTTCTAATCTCATTGAGACACTCCGGATTTTCTATATACAGTTATTTATCAACTCTGACTAATGTTTATGAATTACTGTTCTCGGCGGCGTTGCTCTTCATGGAACATTTTTTCGATATATTTGTAATCTTTGTCGTATAATACAACATCGTTCCGTAATAGAGTACAACCAAATGCTGTGGGCCACACTACATTTATTGATAGCCAATCAGTTTTACTATACATACTACATCGACTCCATATCCAATGCTCAAATGGAACTTCTGAATTTACTAGAAAATCACTTAGTAGATGTTTGTCGGTAGATGATAACTTTACTAATTCATTATCCATATTCTTTAAGAAATTATGCATCAGATGTGGTTTTCCAATAAAACAAAAATCTCCGAAAAACGGTAGCCCATTTTTAATTTTTAACCAAGGAGCAAAGATATTCTCGTTAAACACTGGATTTCTATACATATTGTTAAACAATTGAATCCATTGTGGTTCTGGGATATTATTAAATACATTGTCTGATCTAGTTTTTATAACAATATCATAATCACTAAGTGGGCCTGCCATTCTGGCACCCCTCGCACTAGCTAGATACATTCCTGGAAAATTATACGCATATTTGTCGTAATCATCTCCTCGAAAACACATAAGATGTTGAGTATTGGCAGTTGTTAAGTCCCAGTCTGTAGCACCAGCGTTTGCCTGCTTAACTTGGTTTCTATGATGATGAAACGCCTCGTCATAGTCTCCAATTTCAAACTTTACTGGGTCATATGCTTTAACAATACGGTCAGCAAGATCATCTGATCCGTCGTCCCACAAATAAACATAATAATCTACTTTTATATTACCAAAGGATTTAGGAAAAACTTTTTCTCTATTCCAAAAACCTGACTGTTGTATGTGCCTAGCTTGCCCAGTAATTAATACTGCTATTCTCATATATATATGCCTTAATTTAGTTTAATGGTAGTTCTGTATCAGGAGTAAAGAAGTCTTTTTTACGCATAACTGTCTTTGCTACTAAGTCTAGCTCTTGATTACTACTATCCCAATTTAATACAAACGGCAAATTTACGTCACTGCGCATATCTTTAATCACTGCTTCAGCATCTGGACCCATCTGTGCGATTTGCTTACCATACTTATTATAAGCGTCTTTAAACAAAATAGCAAGCTCTTTTAGAGTAATTTGTGTTTTATTTCTATTATCATTTACACGATCTAAAAAGTGTCGTGTAAACTCTACATCAATGCCAACTGATGAAAACATTTTATCTAGATGTCTTTCTAGTGTATCCAACATTGTTTGAGTTATTACTGTAGGACGGGATTCGTCTTCAGTCATATACTTGTCACGATACATTTTTTCAATCTCTTTTGGACTACCACCAAAACTACGTGAAATATCGAAAGCATAGCTGCCAATACTATTCTTCTTGTCTTTACTTAATACAAGACGATGCATTGCGTCAAGCATGGCTTTATTAAATGCGTCTCGTTTTTGTTTTTCAACTTTGTCTGTACTCATCATTTCCTCCAAATGAGGGAATTCGATGTTTAATAATTCTGATAATTTCATCTTAAATCATCCCTGTATTCTACAACATAGTAATCCATTGGTTCTTTACTCATTAGTTCAAAGGTCTCGCCATGAACATTTATACCTGCCAATTTTTTCATATTCTTTTTATGAAATTTTACTACGTGTATGCGGCGCTCAACGCCACGATGTTTAACTTCAAGTATATATTGTGGAAACATACTGCGCCACCACTTTTTGAAAAACATCTTCATTTCTTCTTACCAGCCTTCATATTAGCACACCAGTGATACATCTTTGCTTTCTCACCGCTGGCTTTTTTAGCTTTAGCTCTTAATTCTGTTACACTTCCGTTACAACTTGCGCCTGACTTTTTTACTCTGCCTGGTCTGCTTTTGCCTTTTACTTTGCCGTCAGCAAAGTTTTCTTCTACATTAGACTGTGGGTAACGGATCATTGTTTCTCTAAAGCGGAAGTCTTTGTTGCGACCTTTGTTTGGTACGAAACCAAAACGCTTGTAGAACTTGATTAATCTATTCTTGTTTCCACCAAACGCATCATCTGGTGTTAGTGCTATGATAGCACCTTCTCTGTCCATTCTATCAACAATGTCTTGCATTGCTTTTGTACCTTGCCCAGCATTACGCTCATCACCCGATACTTCAATCTTAGATAACACATAACCTTTTTTAGCATCGCCGTGTAATGATACTTCAACTGCTTCTTCTACAGGAGCATTTGGATTCTTAATCTTAAAGGAAGCAAATTGACCTCTGTCTGTGACTTCTAAATTCCATCCAAGTTTACTTGCTAGTTGTTGACCGAAACGTTTGTATAGTTTACTTCTACTATCTTCTGCCGCACCATCCTTGTCAGAACTAAAGTCAATTTGTGTTACTTTAGATAAATCTACTTTGTTAGCCATCCAGTCTTTTATAACAGCAACTACTGTAGCAAAGATTCTAAACTGATCGCCATCGCCCGTTTTATCCATTGAGCCGTCTACCGCAAAGTCAATAGTCCAACTTACACCTGGCTTACCTAGCGTAAACATAACTAGTAGTTCGCCCATATCCATTTCCGCTTTAGCTAGAAAAGAATCGTTGCCGAACTCTGCATATCTGTCATGTGATGCATCCCATGTATATGGATACGGATTATCAAATGCTTCTGTTATTGATTCTTTAAGATAAGGTAAACTAAACCACAGTTTAAACCATTCAGGAGTACCAGGCTTTACGCCTTTTTCCTTTTCAATGTCATGTAGTCGTTTACTAGTATGACTAATGTTTTCTGTGATTTGAGTTATTTTCATGTTTTAGTTAAACCTAAATTAAATGCTTGATTAGGAGTAGCACCAGGAACACCAAGAGGCTTTGGTTTGCCGCCTTTGTTCATTGGAAAAAACTTAGCTGCTTGACGTTCTGTCTCGCCAGGCTTAACATCTACTGTAGTATTATATTTGGTTATCTTACCGACACCTGCTTCGTTTTGTATATCTCTTGCAAATTTCTTCTGACTGTTATCAATAGGAGTAGAAGTAGCTGTTGTTGCTTTATTAATTCTATTTTGTATTTCTATATTTTTGATATTAGCTTTTCCAGTGGCAATTCTTGCATCTCTTTCTTTATTTGCTTGTGATGTGGCAAGATTGTAAATGGCTTGTCGTGGTTCAAAGTTTATGTTATTATCTTTTGCTACTTTTGCTCGAGTATAATTTTTATTTTGTATTTGTCTTATTTGTTGGTTATCATCATATCCAGGTTCGTCATATTGATACATTGTCTTAAATGCTGGATGCTTGAATTCTGGTTTAGGTTTTGAGGGATTTAAGTAACTATAATCTGGATCTGCATCAGTGCCATCTAAATTTTTTCCAAGATCTGGGACTAACCCTTGTGGATATATTTTCTTAAAGTCAGCTTGATAATCTGGATCATCAAGTAAATCAGGGTATGCTTCTATATCGTGTGCTAGATGTCTAGAAGTTCTAATAACATTTCTACGATCTAAATCACCAAGTTCATGATGATCTTTTCCAAATTTCTTTTGTGCAATTACATCAGCGATCATGGCTTCAACTGCATCTTTTTCTCTGCGCCTATTACGTAATAATTGATCAACTTCTGCGCCTTTAATTTTATTCTTTTGTCTAATAACTGTATCTTGTTTATTACGTTTTCGAATTTTTTCAGCTCTGCGTGTTTCAATATCATCTAGTTCATTTCGTCTAGATTTTCTATCATCAGTACCTAGTGGATTCATTTTGTATAAGTTTTTAATTCTTTGCCATAATGATGGATCTGGATCATCGTCTGGTCTTGTTATTACTTCATTAATTTTCATCTTGTCACCATTGTTAATAGTTGTAGTATAGCTTGAGGGTTTACTGTTTGTCTTGGTGTTGATAAACTTTGTACACCACGTCTCATTAGATCAGCATCTTCTGGAGTGATGTATTTCTTGCTTTCAAACTCTTGTATGTTGCCCATAATTTTGTTAACATCAACTGGTAACTGTTGTTCTTCTTCTGCTTCTTGTTGAATGTTTCTGCTATTAGCACCACCTTTAGCACGTATTGCTTGTAAGTCGTCTAGTGCCTTTACTAGTGCCGCAACTTTAGCGGGTAATACTTTATTACTATTAAGAGCATAGTCAGCATTACGAAAACCTTGTGCGCCAGATTGCATTTGCTTTACCATTTGCGTTGTTTGGTCAATGATGTTTTTCATCAAACTATCAACATTCATAGTGCCGTAACCTGGCACTGCTACTGTGCTTTTGTTTGGCTCGTCTTTATTAAAGTCGTCTAGCTCTTCGCTCATTACACGATCAGCAAGTTTAACACCTGCACGATTTGCGATTTTTCTAATAGCATTAATACCTTTGCCAGTCTTATATGCCGCTTTGATCATAGCCATCATTACTGGTGCCGCTAGTCCTGCAACTGCCGCCATTTTAGCAATTTCTGCCACACTAGCTATATCAATGCTCTCAGTTTGTTTTTTAAGTACGGCATTTTGCGCACTACCTGTTTGCTTTTGGCTATACTCAACACCCATCTTGTCCCAGAACTTCTTGGCTTTTTTCTGAATATCGTGTATGTCTAAGTTGCCTGACTTTGTTGTGTCAACAATGTCTCTTACAATCTTTTTACCATGTCCGCTTTTTCTATACTTTGGTTTTAGTTCAATGTCAATTAAACCAAGTATATCGCCTTGATCAGGTCCATCATCACTTGCTACTCTTACAACACAATAACCAATTTCACCTTTAGCAAAGTCACCGTCATTAGCATCGATAAGAGCATGACTGTATATTTGATACTTTAGTCTTAACTCACCAGCGTTGCTTGATCCGTCTCTAAAGCCGCCTACTAGTGCGTACTCATCACCACTGTATTGTGTAAGTCCAAAACCATCTGGACCATGTAAAGTCATCGCTGGCATTTCATCTAATGCGCCTTCGTTCTTACGACAATCGGGAACTGTCTTACCAAACATTTTCTTTGTGCCGTGGCTCTTATAGCCTTTCCAACACTTTTCAAAAAGTTTGCTATCTATATCTGAAATCTTCATTTCTTTGAATTGCCCCAATTAGAAGCGCCAACTTTACGACACTTAACTAATGCACCTGATGCATAAGCTGATGGCCATACTTTGTAGCGTGATTTAACTTTACGATAGCAAGCATCTTTTTCACCTGCCGCTTCGTCAAACTGTGCTTCAGTCATCATTTTTGATTCAGTTACTTTACTATTTTTGTCCCAGTTAAATTTACCATTTTTAAATACGCCTGTTTCATCAGGTTCATCGCCGCCTGTTGATACTAATCGAAGGCCTTCTGGTTCTAAACCGGCTTTATTAACAAGTTCTAAGAACTTATCTTTAAGTGGGTTACCTTGTGCCATTGCACCAAAGTAATCATTATCTTCTGCTACTTTTTTGCCGTCTTTAAACACTTCAATCATATAAAAATCTTCTTTGTAATCATAATATACATTAGCGTAATCATCAGAAGTTGATACTTCACTAAGTGATTCATCTAAATCTGCACGGTTTAAAAAGTCCTGAATTACATCAGCATCTAATTTTGATAGTAGTTCAGCCATTACTTTTTCATAACCATGCTTTTCAATCATATCATATACTGGCTGTGTATAATATCCGCCTGCTTCTGTTACAGTAACTTTAGGTGCATCACTGAGTTGGCCTGTGTGTTCATCTAATTGGTGTAATCTCATTTATTTGCTCCCGATCTTACTTTTAATGCTTGTAAAGAAATCTATTGCTTGTTTTTCAATAGCATCTTTTGTTTCTTCAACACCTTCGGCATGCATTGCTGCCATGTGCTTTTTATACTTTGCAGTACCTTTTTTGTGTGGTGATTTGCCTTCTGCAACGTGGTCTACATCTGCCAACTTTGGTGTAATACCAGCAGTTGATTTTAGTTTCCAATGTGCTGCCGCTTTCTTAGCTGCACCATATGATGAATCAGCATGACATTCATGCTTGCCTTTTTTAGCGTGGAAACAAATGTATGGACGTTCTTCTGCTTCCATTTTAACATCAGTTGAATGCATAGTTTTACTATCTAATTTACGCCAATCATCATAACTAATATACATGTCTGATGTTGGGTCATAGTAACTACCTTCTTTTGGATCATAATAAACTACTTTACCACTACGGGTTTGGAAAGGACCCTCTAAGCCTGGACGCTCTTGGTATTTGTCTCTATCAATAGACGGCATAACTTCATAGCCTTCTTCAACATCGCCTGATGGTACTGTGGCTGCAATAGATGGCATTGTTTCATCATTAGGTTGTTCACCATGTGGATTAACTGCTTCATACTCCAAGTAATGTTTAACACTGCTCATATCTTCAGCTGCACGAGTAATTTTTGCTTGTACCCAGGGCTCTAAGTTGTCAGTGTCACTAATCATACTGTGTAGTGAGATAGCATATTTTGCTAATTTGTATAATTGGCTTTTTGCCATCCAACCATCTTCATCAGCGTCATCAAGTACGCCTTCATTAATTTGATTTTCCATTGTTTTTTTCCTATTAGATGTGTCTTCTTGTTCCAGATCGTAGACACGTTGCTCTAAGCCATCAACACGTTTTTTCTTAGCTGCAAGTTCTTGGTCATGTTCTTCATCATCTTTTTTACTGGCATCTCTAATATCGGCAATAAATCCAAGCACAGCACTTAATGCATCTGGTGCATTTGGATACTTTGCTTTAATTCCATTATACTGAACCATTAATGGAGTTTCTTTTTTAGCTTTTGTGTTTTTTTTGGCCTGCAATTCCTAATTTAATTAAATTCGTAACTCAAAATAAAATAATGCGTAAGTTAAAAAATAACGAGTTAAATAGACTCAATTTAGAAGAATTTAAAAACCATACGAAAACACCTATTGTTTTAATTCTTGATGATGTTCGCTCTGCTCATAATGTAGGATCTGTCTTTCGTACATCGGACGCCTTTCTAATAGAAAAAATATTTTTATGCGGCATAACACCACAACCACCACACAAAGAAATAAGAAAAACTGCTCTAGGTGCTTATGACTCTGTGGACTGGA
>ENA-ORDA01002150-ORDA01002150.1-marine-metagenome-genome-assembly--contig:-NODE-2150-length-15360-cov-20.227508_pt1 | contig 15360 bp, 23 predicted proteins | sample MGYA00237778_ERZ508506 | MGnify/ENA primary metagenome ERZ508506 (study PRJEB26177, sample SAMN06267891) | marine metagenome | isolation source: Monterey Bay, California, USA | place: Pacific...
CTATTTATGCAGAAAGCACAGTTTCAGATGAAAAAGTATTGCACGCAGCAGCAATATGGGCAGAGCTAATTGATAACGATGAAGACGGGATAGTTGATGACCCTGCTTTACTTGCAGAGCTTGTTGCAAATGAAGCCATGATGCCGGTGTTTGCTGCTGATGAAAACCCGGCTATGCTGGCGTTTTTTAATAATTATAATGGTAATGGAGTTGCTGCTGTACTTTGGCAAACAGAAATGAATCCAAGTACTCCGGGCTATTGGGGCTCAGACGCAACAGTTGAGGAGGTCATGCACACAATTAACGGTGTTGGTCATGTAAACATTTATCCGGCGGCGTTTGACTTTTCTCCCAATTCTTCTCTTTTGTCTGCTGCAATGGATGTTGCAAGAGGAGGACAGTTCTTAAGTATTCCAAACCCGTATCCAGGTGCTGCTTGGTATCACTATGACGACGCAACATGCGATTATGGATGTATGGCAATTGAATATTTATATTGGATGACAGTCACAAATATGGGTATATTAAACGATACGCCTACTTGCAACGGCATTGCTAACGAGTGGGAGCCATGTTCACCGGCATTGCTGCAGTCCATGGATCTTTTAGGCCATGCTTTGATTACTAACCCAGCCTATAAGTTGCCGCAAAATGCTCCAGATGGTAATTATTGCCCACCAAGCCTTCATATAGAAGAGCAAGGGATTAATGTGGTTAAATTTTATCCGAACCCTGCAAATGAAATAGTATTTATTGAAGAACACGGATTTATTACAATCACCGATTCTGTCGGAAAGCAAATTTTATCTAAACAGATAAGCGCTGACACTAATGCAATCAACGTGTCTAAATTCCCCAAAGGAACCTATATCATATCAGTCAACGGAAAGAGTGGTGTTTTTATCAAAAACTAAAAACAAAGCTAATTTCGGAAATATTGTCAGTAAGACAAGGTGGAAAATGACTAAAAACAGACAAAAAGACAGTCTTTTTAAAATAAAATATAACGGCATATAGTTTGAACTAGTGATTTCGAAATTTAATTAGAAATCAAAAACAAAAAATTATGTCAATAGTAAAATTTAACCACAGACCAAGTATTAATTCGTTATTCGATGATTTTTTCACCAATACAGATAAGTTGGATAAAAATTATAATAAGCACACTGTACCTGCCGTAAACGTCAAAGAACATGAAACAGGCTTTGTTATCGAACTGGCTGTTCCTGGAATGAAAAAGGAGGATTTAAATATAGAGTTGGAAAACAATAAGCTATCTATTTCTAACGAAAAAGAACTAGTGGATAACGAAGATGCGGGTAAATACGTAAGAAGAGAATTTATTTACGGTAAATTCCAGAGAACATTTAACCTGCCAAAAAACGTGGAAGAGAAAAAAATAGTAGGTGACTATAAAGATGGTATACTTTCCATTTCAATTCCAACAAATAAGGAGAGCAAGGTTGCTAAAAAAATTGCTATCAAATATGGATGAAATTGTTATGCCCAAGAAAACGCCACCATAAAGTTCACAAAGTGAAAAAATAAGAATGAATCCTGACGACCGTTTTAGTAACTCAAATATTTTTTTCTTAATCATTTATAGCTTTGATATCATTTAGATTTTATCTAAAGTTAGTATTATTTTTATGGTAGATTATATGACAAAGACAAAAACAATTAATTAATATATGAAAAAAGTTGCCATTATTGGGGCTGGGCCATCTGGAATTACCGCAATTAAGAATTTTGCAGATCAAGGTTTTGAAGTAACGGCTTTCGAAAGATGCGCGGGAGTTGGGGGAAACTGGAGATTCAATGACCCCTCTGGACATTCTAGTGTTTTTGAAACCACGCATATAATAAGCTCTAAATATACTTCTTTTTATGAGGACTTTCCTTTGCCTGAGTCCGCATCCGATTATCCATCACATAAAGAATTATTAAACTATTTCAATGCATATACAGACCATTTTGATATTAGAAAACTAATTAAATTTGGAACAGAAGTAACTAATTGTAAAAAAATTGATGGAGACAGATGGGAGGTTGAATGGAACGGTTTGGGTTCTGAGGAAAAAAATATAGGCGAATACGACGCACTTGTTGTTTGCAATGGCCATCATCATAAACCTAGATATCCTGATTATCCTGGAGAATTTACAGGGGAGCTAATCCACTCTCATGAATTTAAATCAGCCAAACCATTTCAAGACAAGCGTGTTTTGGTTATTGGTGGCGGCAACTCTGCCTGTGATGTTGCAGTTGAGACAGCACGAGTATCTAAATCAACCTCTATTAGTTGGAGAAGAGGCTATTACCTTATTCCTAAGTTCATGTATGGCCTGCCAGTTGATATGTATGCATTAAAAAATAGGTGGATGCCAGCTTTTCTCAGAGAACCATTTACAAAAATGATGTTAGAAATCTTCCAAGGAAAAAATGAAGATATTGGATTACAGAAGCCAGCTCAAAATTTATTTGGAACTCATCCAACAGTAAACTCAGAACTTTACTATGCAGTAAGGCATGGCAAAGTTAGTCCTCATGTTGAGATAGAAAGATACGAAGGCAATAAGGTTATATTTAAAGATGGTAAGAGCGGTGAGTTTGACGTCATCATTGCATGTACCGGTTTTAAAATTAAGCATGACTTTTTCGATAAAAGCTTAATTAATTATGAGGAAGGCAAAGTGCCTCTTCTTCATAGAATGATTCCAGCTGATATAAAGAATTTATACTTTATAGGTCTTTTCCAGCCTTTGGGCTGCATTTGGCCCGGTGCAGAGCTTCAGTCCAAATTAGCCGCTCAACATCTCTGCGGTAATTGGACGCCAAAAAAATCATTTAAAGAGCTAATAGAAAAAGAACTAGCAAATCCAGATGTAAAACAAATCGATACTCCAAGGCACACAATAACCGTTGATGATCATGCTTTTAGGGCCAGATTAAAGAAAGAAATAAATAGATCTATTACTGCTTAACAAACATGAATCAGTGCATCGTTTGTGAAAGCAAGCTTATAGAAAGCTTTCAAACGTCAGATAAGAAAAAACATTGGAAGTGCCTACGCTGCTTTGCCAAGTTCCTTGATAAAAAACATTATATAAACTCAGATATAGAAAAAGAAAGATACTTAGAGCACGAAAATATAATAGAGGATGAGGGGTATAGAAATTTTCTATCAAGACTCTCTATTCCACTTAAAGAAAAATTATTACCCAGCTCCAAGGGTCTTGATTTTGGATGTGGGCATGGACCAGCTTTGGCTGATATTTTAATTAAAGATGGGTTTGATGTAGATTTATATGACCCTTTTTTCTTTCCAGATGAGAATGTTTTTTTAAAGCAATATGATTTTATAACTTGCACAGAAACTGCAGAACATTTCTTTGAACCAGCAAAGGAGTTTGATACTTTTGATAAGCTTCTTAAGAAGCATGGATGGCTTGGGGTTATGACCAATACCCTTACAACAGATGATGCCTTTGATTCGTGGTATTACAGAAGAGATCCAACTCATGTATGTTTTTACTCAGAAGTTACCTTTAAAGTAATTGCAGAGCAAAAAGATTGGTCATATGAACCTATTTCGAAAGACGTAGCGTTATTTCAAAAAAAATAATTTCCTTCTACATTTATGTTAACTTAAGTGTCATGAATAAAATTTTATTGTCTCTTTTATTACTAGTTATAATTATAGTTGCGGTTATTTATGGTCCCAAGGCCGTTCGGCTTTACAATCTTGCAAATCTTTATGATGAGGACTCTATAGCTAGTAATTTTATTAATATTGATAAAATCTTTACTGTATCTGAACCAATACCAGCAGCAGAGCGACCATATATGTTTAATAAGAAGGCTTATGAACTTCCAGAAACATATTTTTTTGAAGGCGAGGAAAAGAACCTGCAAGAGGCCCTAGATCATTTCAAAACTGACGGGCTAATTGTTTTGCATAATGGCAACATGCTTTATGAGAATTACTGGAACGGTAACTCGGTTAGCTCAAAACATATAGCTTTCTCAGTTTCAAAATCTTTCTTATCGGCACTCATTGGAATAGCAGTAGGTGACGGTTTAATAGACAGCATCGAAGACCCGGTAACCAAGTACATACCAGACTTTAATGGAACAGGTTATGAAGGAGTGCGCATTAAAGATATTCTTCAAATGTCATCAGGCGTTAAATTTAATGAAGATTATGCTGACCCAAAATCAGATATAAATATATTTGGAAGAGCCGTAGCTAGAGGCTCGTCTTTTAGAGATTTTTCAAAAACCTTAGAAAGAGAAAAGACTCCAGGAACTTATCATCACTATGTCAGTATCGACACTCAGGTTCTTGGCTTCTTGCTTGCAGAAGTAACAGGGGTATCTGTTCAAGATTATTTATATGAAAAGATATGGAATAAAATTGGTATGGAACAGGGCGCTTATTACATAACAGATAACCTTGGAGTCGAAATGGCGCTTGGCGGATTAAATGCAACGCTCAGAGACTATGCTAAATTTGGCCAGCTCTACCTCAACGATGGGAACTGGATGGGTGAACAGGTTGTACCAGCAGAGTGGGTAAAAGCCTCATACAATACAGATGGTCCTCATTTAAAACCAGGAGAGCATGATATGTCTTCTAGTCCATGGGGATATGGTCTTCAGTGGTGGGTCCCAGGTTTTCCAGACACAGATTACACAGCAGCAGGCGTATATAACCAATATATTTACATAGACCCACTCACAAATGTCGTGGTAGCTAAAACCTCATCTAATCATAGATATACAGCAGAAAAAGAATACTCAAAAGCTGCAAATGTAGCTATGTTTAGAGCAATAGCAAAAAGTATTCAACAACAATAATGCAAAAGGTATTAATTTTTATTAGTACCGTGTTATTAACTTCATGCCAAGATAAGCCCAAAGAAAACGCCTATTACGCCCCTAAAGACCAAGCTGTCTTTGAAAACAAAATATATCTTGATTTGGATTTTGAAGTTATATGGAAAAAGATTATAGAAAAAAATAATAGAGTTTTTGAAACAGAACTAAAGAATGAAGATCTTGGAAAATTAATATTGAAACTTAAGCCAAAAAATATTTTAGATTATATTGATTGTGGAATGATGAATGAAGAAATATATGTTCAATACATAGATCGAATTTTTGAATCATCTTTAAATATAGAAACATCTCTAAGCCTATCAAGAGAAAAAAAAAACTTAACTTCTATTAATGTCATCTCAAAGTATATTTTTAAATCTAAAGAAACAGGGACTACATGGACCTTTAAAACCAACGAATCTAAGTTGATTTTAGTTGGCAATCCTGCATTTGGAGCAGATCCATATAGAAAATGTATGCCCAAACACTTTTTAGAATCTAGTATTATTAGAGAAATCACTGCGTTAGAATAAATTTATAGATAAATATTTCACCTACATTAATTAATTATGAAAATACCTCTATCCAAAAATCTGAGACAATTTTTTTCTTATAGATCAATTGGACTCCCCTTAATATTAATTAGTTTCTCTGTGTTCTCTAGCGCCAATCTTGATATTAAGAGTCCTGTAAATGCAAAAATTGAATCCTTAATGCTTGTGGGTAACAGTTTTTTTTATTACAACAATAGTTTGCATAATCATCTAGGCAATCTTATTAAAAATGACCCAGACGTAACCTCCATGAGAAGAAGGTCGATAACAATAAGCGGAGCTGATCTTCCATGGCATGACATTGAAAGCTATCTTTCGAATGAGCAAATAGGTAGCTTTAGAATTGATACAAAAAACAATAATAAATATGTCCCTAATTCTGATACCAAAATAGATGCAGTTATTTTTATGGGATGCAGTCTTTGTCCAATTCACCCCGATACAAAAGATACCTTTCAAGTTTATGTAAAAAGGTACTCCGAAATTATTAGAGAGAAGAATGCAGAGCCAATGCTTTTTATGTCATGGCCTTATAAAAATAAGCCTGAGATGATCAATCTTCTTAGAAATGTTTTTGTTGATACTGCTAATAAAAACAACTTGTTATTAATTCCTGCAGGCGAAGCTTTTCATGAATTTAATGAAAGTTATCCTGAAATAGATTTGTATACTAAAGATCTAAGGCATCCTTCTAAAGAAGGAACTTACCTAGCGGCAGCTGTAGTATTTGCAACACTCTATGGGAAGGCGACTGCTGGAAATCCAGGCATTATGAATCTAGACCCAGAAGTAGCGCTGAAAATACAGAGATCAGTGGACAAAACAGTTTCAGAGTTTATGGGCATAACCCTAAGGTAACTTATAATTTTCTCAGATCATTCCTATATCCCATAACCTAATTAGCAAAGACATGGTTTATAGGTATTGGTGCCAAAAGAATTAATATTAAAAATTTAGATATTTTTATCATACTTTATTTTGTATTTTTTGAGATATATACTCGAATGAGTCATTTATTTAAGGGGAGAGAAAATGAAAAACAAATCAATACTAACACTGTGTCTTTTTGCATCAATGCATATGTCAGCTGGTCATCATGAAAAAGGAGAGCATGGACATCATGACATGGGCAACTCTAAAGAATGGGAAATACAAGCTTATACATCAGCAGCGCCTAGTTTCATTGGTGATCATGCAACAGTTGTCGGGATATCAGGTGAAGTTCTAAGAGAAGGAACAAACGGATGGAGATGCGAGCCATTTATGCCGATGCCAAAAGGTGGGTTTAAAACACCTCACGGAGCTGCAGCAGCATGCTCAGATAAAAATGCAGTAGCTTGGGCTAATGCATACAAAGCAAACACTAATCCTGAGCTTGAATCAGATGGTTGGATTTGGATGTTGCATGGAGACCTTGGAGTGGATAATTTTAAGCCATATACAGATGGACAAAAAGATATGGGCCACAAACATTTTATTGAATCAGGCGCTCATTTAATGCTTATGCCAAAAGATCCCACATCGATGGATAATCAAACAACAGATTATACAACTGGCGCTCCATATGTAATGTTTAAGGGAACACCTTATGTACATATGATGATCCCACTTGATGGATATTACGACTATCAACCGGAAGCCGCTCCAAAATAAAATGAGCGACACAAGGGTATATTTGATAGTGAATTTGGATATTCATGATCCAGAAAAGTATCGTGTTTATGAGAAAGGGTTCTTCCCTCTACTAAAGAAACATAATGGAGATTTCATTACTTATGATGACAGCCCATTGGTTTTAGAGGGGCCAGAACCCAGCGTTAAAGGGCGAGTAATTCTTTTTTCTTTTCCATCAGAGGAGGATGCTGATAATTGGTGGAATGACCCTGACTACCAAGCTCTTTCAGAAAATAGAAGAGCTGGAACAACGACCTTGCTTCAAAGAGTTAAAGGAATGCCTCCTCGAAAATAAAATTTGGGTTAAACCCCATAAAGAAATAATTTGTTTCTTTGGTTAAATGGAGGTATCTTAGTAACAAATTCGGGGGGATTACATTATGGAAAGATACACTAATTTTAAAGATTTCTATCCTTATTATTTAAGTGAACATGATAATAAGTACACAAAACTTCTTCACTTTATTGGGACAACAATAGCAATATATTTTTATGTAAGGTTCTTCATGACTTTTGAATTTATATTTCTACTTGCCTCATTATTATCAGGATATGGGTTTGCTTGGGTTGCTCATTTTTTTGTAGAGCACAATAAACCAGCAACATTTAAATATCCTTTATGGAGTTTTATTGGTGATCATAAAATGTATGTAGAAATACTCCAGGGCAAACATAAGATCTTTTAGATAATGGAAACTCATCATTTAATTGTCCTTGTCTTATTCTTTTCTCTTGTTTTTTTAGAGATTGTTTTTACCAAATTTTTTAGTAAAAAAGGACAGAGAAAAAAAGACGGCATTGTAGAATTTTTTAGCTTTTTTCAAATACTATTCTTTGCTCAACCTTTGGCTTTTTTCACAGCCTATACACTTACTGATTTTTATCTGCCGAGCCTGGGGGGAGTAATTTCAGAATGGAGTGTTATCTCTATTATCGCATTGCTTCTTATTTTTGATGATATGACACAATATTGGTGGCATAGAATTTGCCACTCAGTTCCAATTTTATATAACCTACATAGGCCGCATCATGATCCAGAGTATCTATCTATACGAGTAGTTTATAGAAACGGTCTCTTTTATTATCTTCTTATGCCCGGTCTATGGTTTGCTGGCATACTAGTTTATATGGGAGCGGGCTGGGTCTATGCTGGGTATATCGTGGTTAAGCAACTTGTTATTTTTGGAGCACATACAGACCTTAGGTGGGATAAAAAGTTATATGAGATAAAAGCTTTAAATCCCTTGATGTGGGTTCTAGAAAGAACAATATCAACACCAGCAACTCATTGGGCACACCATGGCAAGCACCTCGCAGATGAAAATACCCACTACAAAGGGAATTATGGAAATCTACTATTTATATGGGATATGATCTTTGGTACTGCCAAGATTACAAGGAAATACCCCAAAGAAATTGGCGTTGAAAATCTACCTGAAGTCTCAGCACTAACTCAACTGTTATGGCCAATTTTTAGATCGCCTAGTTCAGAAAATCAAACAAAATAAATTGATAAAAGGGCAGGATCTATCTTTTTGGGATAATCCTCCATGGGGCGATGGCAAGCAAAAGTATAGACTTGGATTAACTCCCATATCCGAAGACAACTGGCTGAATCGCAAAATAGGAGGAAGCCTTCTCAAGCATAAGAAACAATTACTAGATAATAGGTATCATGATGTTATTGCTGTAACTTCTTCTTCATCAGATGCTCAGAATATTTTAAAGGAGCACTTCAAGATAGAAAAAAGGGAGTACCCAGATCTTATTGCTGATATGAGTTTATTAATTCAAGACGATTTATGTTTAATAAGATCAAATGGAGATCAAGAGCTTTTAGCAGCTAGCGTTTGTTCGCCTAGCTATTGGAATGTTCAATCTAAGATAGGAAAGCCACTAACAGCAATACACGAGCCTGTCTCTTCACTAAATGAAAAAATTGGAGATAGGATCTCAACATTTATTAGACAGTCGCCGCTTATGAGGCCATTTTCAAGACAGAACTGGTTAATACATGGCGACACCAATCGATTTTATTTAAGTGAGGAAGAGCTACCAAAAACAAATCCTTCAGAATGGTTTATTAGATCTGAGAAAGAAACCCTATGCAGATTCCATGAAGATTATTCCTTATTTACAATCAATGTTCTCTTCCAGCCTCTCTATTTAATTCATGAACATAGCGAACAAAAACAAAATTTAATTAAGTGTTTAAGCGGATTTGACGATGCAGAAATTTCTTATTTTGGTGGAGCAAAAAAAATTGAACTCTTACTCAAATACCTATCAGGTTAAATAGAGTAAAATAGATTTATATACATTGGGGAGTATAAATATGTTTGGTGGAATTTCTTATATCGGTTGGTTTCATACTATTCTTGGAATTGCAGCTATTGTTATCGGTCTTTATTTATTAATAAAAGATAGATTTATTTTTATGAATACCAATCTTGCTAAGTTTTATCTATTAAGTACGGTAATAACATGCGCATCATCATTTCTTCTATATGGAGCAACAGGCTCATTTAATACCGCTCACTGGCTTTCAGTTATAACTATTTTGGCTGTCTTATTTGCATTAGGTTTAGAAAGATTTAATATTTTTGGATTCTTAAATGTTTACTTAAAACAGCTTGCTCTTACAGGAACTGTTTTCTTTAGTATGCTGCCTACCACTGCAGAGGTTCTTCAAAGACTCCCACCAAGCGATCCATTTGTTGACTCTATTGAAGATCCTTTAGTTCAAAGTTTTTATATGGCCTATGTTGTTATTTTTGGGCTATTTGGAGTCTACCAAGTTATTAGGATATATCGGGGGAATAACATATATGGAATTTAATAATCATGATGAGTTAGTTGCAGCTTCAAAGAATGCTGCTAAAAAATGGAGACTGGTTCCAGCACCGCAAAGAGGTGAGGTTGTTAGGCAATTTGGAAATGAATTAAGAAATCAAAAGGCTGAACTTGCAAAAGTTATCACAACAGAAGCAAGAAAAATTGTTTCAGAGGCTGAAGGCGAAGTTCAAGAAGCAATCGACATGTGTGATTTTGCCACTGGCTTAAGTAGACAGTTATATGGCCTTACTATGCCAAGCGAAAGACCAGATCATAGGCTTCAAGAGCTATGGCAGCCTATAGGAGTTGTTGGCTGTATTACAGCATTCAATTTTCCTATGGCAGTATTTGCATGGAACTTTTGCCTAGCATCAGTTTGTGGCAATAGTATTATTTGGAAACCAAGCCCTCACTCAAATGGCTGCGCAGATGCTCTTAAAAATGCCTGGGACAAAGTTGCTGGAGAGCATAAAGATCTTGTTCTTATCTTAAAAGGTGGCAACGAAGAAGCGGTAGCTCTTTGCAAGGATGAAAATATTCCACTTATATCTGCAACAGGCAGCACCCAAATGGGCAAAGAGCTTGCCCCCATAGTATCAGCAAGACTTGGCAGAACCTTACTAGAACTTGGTGGGAACAATGCTGCAATTATTTGTCCTTCTGCTGATTTAGATCTAACAGTCAAAGGAGTTACTTTTTCTGCATGCGGAACTACAGGACAAAGATGCACAAGCTTAAGAAGGGCATTTGTTCATGAGGATATTTATGATGAGTTTATGCAAAAGTTACATGCATATTACGCTACTCTTAAAATTGGAGATCCATCTAATTCCTCTCATCAGCTAGGACCATTAATATCAGAACAAAGTTATAACGATATGCAAGGAGTCATAGAGTCGCTCAAGAATAAAAATGTAACAGTTCATGGAGGGCAAAGACTAGAAATAGGAGACTCCGAAGAGTTCTATGTAATGCCGGCAATAGTAGAAGTTACTAAAGTTGAGGATGAGATGTTAAACGAAACTTTTGCACCAATTTTATATGTAAAGAAATTTACAGAACTGAGTAATGCAATTGAAATGCAAAACAATGTTAAGCAAGGTTTAAGTAGCTCAATTTTCACAAACGACATGAGAGAGTCTGAGCTCTTTTTAAGTTCAGAGGGAAGCGATTGTGGAATAGCCAATGTAAACATTGGAACAAGTGGAGCAGAAATAGGTGGGGCTTTTGGTGGAGAAAAGGATACAGGCGGCGGCAGAGAGTCGGGCTCAGATGCATGGAAGGCATATATGAGAAGAGTAACCGCAACAGTTAACTATGGTAAGGAACTTCCACTTGCCCAAGGAGTAGAGTTTGATGAAAGCTAAGATAGCAATTATTGGCAAAGGGAATATTGGCTGGGCAATTAAACAGCTCTTAAAAGAAGATTATGAAATTAAACATGGTGATATTACTGAAGGGCTTGATGCTCGTGATATAGAACAGGTAAGAGATTTTCTAAAAGGAACTGATGCAGTTATTTCAGCGGGACCGTTCGCAATTAACAAGAATATTGGAACTGTTGCTGCAGAAATGGGAATAGGATATTTTGATTTAACAGAAGACGTTGAAACCACAGAGTTTATAAGAAGCATAGATACATCAAGCGTCATGATGCCGCAGTGCGGCCTTGCTCCAGGCGCAATTAATATTTGTGCTGCTGGCATGATGAATCAATTTGATAAAGTAAACGAAGTCATGATGAGGGTTGGTGCTCTTCCAAGATTCACTAATAACGAAATGAGTTATTATCTGAGCTGGTCCACAAATGGCTTAATAAATGAATACTGCAACGAAGCTGATGCAATTTATGAGGGCAAGTCCATAAAAGTTATGCCTCTTGAGGGAGCTGAAAAATTAACAATAGAGGGCGAAGCCTATGAGGCTTTTAATACAAGCGGTGGCTGTGCAACCATGTGTGAAACTTATGAAAATAAGGTAGACAATCTTTCCTACAAGACCATCAGATATCCAGGTCACCTCAATCACATGAAATTTCTATTCAATGACCTTCATTTAAAAAAGAACAAGGATGTTTTGGAGAAGCTTTTTGATAAGGAGGTTCCAAGAACAACTAATGATGTAATAGTGTTTTTTGTAAAAGTTATTGGTGAGATCGACGGAGTTCTTCAAGAGAAGACTTACCTTAAGAAAATTTATGGAGACGATACATTTAGCGCCATTCAAAGAACAACAGCATCAGGGGTATGTAGTGTTTTAGAGATGTATATTGATGGCAAGATTAAAGAAACGGGCTTCATTAAACAAGAATCCATTTCTTGGGATGATTTTATAGACAATAAGTTTGGAAGTGTTTATATATAATTAATCTTTATAAATAAAGATTTCATCAAGCGAGACTTTAAAGAAGCGTGTCAGCTTCATAGCAAGTGTTAAAGATGGGTCAAACTTCCCATTCTCAATAGAGTTTATAGTTTGTCTACTAACAGACAAAGCATCTGCAAGGGCGCTCTGACTGACCTTGCTCTGCAGGCGCAGCTCTTTAAGTTTATTCTCCATCGCCCAAGTACTTTTTATCAAATAAATAGCCACCAAAAGCTGTTCCAATTGCATATGCTAAAAAATAGCCATAAAACCCAACCGTGAAACTTAGGTATGGTTGAAGTATAGAAAACAGCATGCCAACAGTCACAAAACCAAAACCGCCAGAGGCGGCAGTGTAAAGGTAATATCTATGCATTAACTCATCTTGAGTCAGTAAAAATTTTTTTGAATAAATAATCGCAATGAACCAACAGATAATTATCATAGCCCTGATAATCGCAAATGATAGAGAGGTATCTGTATTTTCAAATATAGGTGGCCCAAAGATTCCGTCAACAGTATTGAGATGCAAACCCCAAAACACTGCTCCTGTAAGAAAAAACCCGACAGATATGAGATAGTTTTTTTTATCTTCCTTGTTTAGGGAGCTAATTTTAATCCATGAACCCTTATGTGTAATTTTTGCCATACAAATAATTTAATTTACTTGAAGCAAATATATTCCTTGGGTATTTATTTGTCAAGTTTACTTTACATTAAAAAGACAGATTGATTAATGAAAACTTATAAAAATAGTGTAATATTCTAATTATGAAAACAAAAAATTTATTCTCAATCTTTTTTATCTTAATTCTTTTTTCAGGATGCGCTCTTATTACCGACGAGTATCAAGCAAACCAGAGAAAAGTTATTGCATACCTTCTTGAAGATCTCCCTCTGCCTGCAGATGCAGAGATTGTTAAAGCACCGACAGTTCTACTAGGTACTGGGGAATCAATTTCAGGAAGAATTATTATGACCTCAGGATACAGTCCTGCAGAGAATCTTATTTTTTATGGTACAGAAACTCTATCAACTGGATGGCAGCTTATTTCATCCAAGGTCGGAGAGGAAGTAACTCTTGTCTACGCAAAAGCAGGAAGATTCGCCACAATATACATATCACCAAGAAATACTGCCACTGGTTTCCTTTTAGGAGATATTGGTAGTGATATTGATATATCAGTTGTCCATCCTGATGCTATTGGAATTCAGAATCCTTATGAGGATTTAGATTACGGCTCTTTGCCAGAAAGCCCATAAGTAAATATTTAGCTTAAATAAGCAACATTGTGAACGAACTAATTTTATTAAGCTTCTCACATATATTTATTGTTTTTATATGTATTGCATCAATAATATTTATTCCAAAATTTTTTAAACGATATAAAATATTAATATCAAAAATGCGATCACTTTCTATCTGCTCCTTCAAAAGGTATTTATCTTCCGTAAACTTTCTCAGTACATCCACATCGAAAGGTGCATTGGCAAACACTAGTGTTCTACTTAAGTGTTGTGTTAAAAACTTGTTTACATCGCACCTGTCAACATAAAACAGATTCTCCCCATCAAACACCTGGAAGGTAACAAGATCGGGAGTTTCCGTAAAAGGTTTTATAGTAGTTTCAGTATCAATGGCTAGAGTTCTACCTAACTCTTGTCCCTGCCAGAACTGTATATTGTACTCTATACCATTGAATAACATACTTACTTCCTACTGTATCTTTTAACTACATTACGTGGCTTGTATCCAGGGTTACTCTCAATTGAGGTATCTATCACAAGCTCCTTCCCAATGAACTGCTCCATTTGGGTACTATCATTACCTAAAGCGTCGAATCCTCCATGGACACCAACAGACTTTAACATCTTATCAAGACGCTGCAATCCAATGCCTGCTGCTTTAGGGTTAGGGTGACTAATTAAGAATGAGTCCCAAATCAAACGATTCTTAAACTCTCCATCTACTACCTGAAAAGATACATCTATTAGAGTACCATTTCCGGCTTTGGTTGATTTCTCACCTACCCGATTAAAGACAACCGTATAGCTGTCATCTGATAAGGGTTCGTAAGATTTCTTTTCTTCACTTGACTGTGTTTGTACATTGTTTATCATGTATTCTCCTTGTGTGTGGCAGGGTTACAAGTCAGATAAATTATATTTATAATTTTCTTTTTTCTTTTGGTATTCTTCATCTATTTCATCTAAAAAGTTTTTTGTCTCTAGACCTTTATATCTTCTCAAACTATCACATACTAAATCTATTACCATCATTTGATCTTCTATAGATAGATGGTCTAAGGTCTCTGTCTTAAATATCTCATCTACTATGGTCATCATTGATGATTCATTAAAAGGTTCTATCATAATATTCTCCCTTCATATATCTATATACAGCTCTAGGTGTAGTAGCTTCTCCGTCTGTAGTTACTTCCACAACAGTGCCAGGACCTTTCTCAAGTCTCCCACTGTCACCAAGCACGTAGTTGTGAGAATTATTAAACTGATGATAATGCCTTTCTGCATTAGGTTTAAATTCACTCAGCTTTCTTAGCTTTCTTGCGTGTCTTCCGTTCACTTTTAGGCTCCTCTTTATCGCTTTGTATAGTAGCTTGACTCAATAATTGATAGATAAAATCAATTTTTCCTGCCATATCTAATAACAAACTTCTTTGCTCTAATTCTAACTCTTTTTTATTCGCCATCTTTCTCCCCTCCTGGTAATGCATTTAAAGCTAAACGCAATGTTAAATTTACAAATATCTTAAATAGGTCATACATTACTAACCCTTCAATAATTCTTAGTGTCATATCATTCATCGTATTCTCCTAAGTACATACATTCTTCTAACTCTGCTAATCGCTTCTTTAAATTATGTAGCTCATTAGTCCATAAGCTAATGTTAGCAGACACAGGATTTTCACTTAAATGAAATTTTACAAGCTTTATAGCATCTTTATAATCATTAATCATATAAGTTAACTCCTTTTTATTCATCCCTCGAACTTAGCCCAAGATGGGAGATCTACCTCTTGCATCCCCTCT
>ENA-ORDA01002153-ORDA01002153.1-marine-metagenome-genome-assembly--contig:-NODE-2153-length-15352-cov-3.647594_pt1 | contig 15352 bp, 16 predicted proteins | sample MGYA00237778_ERZ508506 | MGnify/ENA primary metagenome ERZ508506 (study PRJEB26177, sample SAMN06267891) | marine metagenome | isolation source: Monterey Bay, California, USA | place: Pacific...
AACGGGATACAAAAGTATATCTTTAAAAGATAAATTAGGATAAACAAGTGGTAAAATATGTTTATAAATTCGTTTCGGTCTGGTATTTAACTGATGTAAATCGTAATTATTTACAGAGTTATGAATAAATCCATTACAATTCTTCTCAATATTAAAACATGTGTCAATATAATTATTATTTCTGCTATATAGCGTGAATATTTGAGGAATAACTTTTTCTCTTAATACCTTGAAAGAAAGAGGAGAAAAAGACCCACGGGGTGAGGAGCTCTTCCATCCATTATTCGTCATTATATTTTTGATTTTTTCACTATCTTCACCCGTTGTTTCCAATAAATTTTGAAAAAATAGAAAATCAAATTGCAAAATTACTTTCCTAACCCCAAAAAAATAATCCGAGCCATACAAATGACTCGGACTTTTTTATCTTAAAAACTAAAGCAGGCTAAATTATTCAGCAGCTACTTCAATTGGTAATTCAACAACAACTTCAGGATGTAAATTTAACGTTGCAGTATAAGATCCAACTTCCTTGATATCTTCAAGAGAAACCCTTTTACGCAAAACTTCCACATCAAATTGTTCTTTCAATGCTTGAATGATTTGGATAGTAGTTACACTTCCAAAAATCTTTCCACTGGTCCCTGCCTTTGCTCCAATCTTCAAAGTTTTACCTTCTAGTTTAGTAGCTATGTCTCTATAAACATCAACTTTTGCAGCTTCAGCAGCATTTTCCTTAGCCTTAAGATCATCCAATTTTTTCATATTGGAAGCATTAGCAATTAATGCCAACCCTTGAGGAATCAAGAAATTTCGGCCGTAACCATTTTTTACGGTTACCACTTCGTGCTTGTCTCCAACTTTATCTAAATCTGCCAATAATATAATATCCATGATGAAATTTTTTTTTTGGAAAATCATTTAAGATTTTGCCTTGATCATGGTAGGCAATAAAATTTCCTACCTAAAAAATTTATTTTAACAAATCCGTTACATACGGTAAAATAGCCAAATGACGAGCACGCTTTACAGCTGTAGACATTTTCCGTTGGTATTTTAAAGAGTTACCAGTAATTCGTCGAGGAAGAATCTTTCCTTGCTCATTAATAAACTGTAACAAGAAGTCAGGATCTTTGTAGTCAATATGCTTGATTCCAAATTTTTTGAATCGGCAATATTTTTTCCTATCCTGACCAATATTTGGATTACTAAGAAATTTTATATCGTCTCTAGAAGCCATGATTTTTTTATTTTAATAATTAGAAAATTAATTAATCGTAAAAAGAATTACTCTTCTTCCTCTGCTTTTGCAACAGGAGCAGGAGCAGCTTTAGCAGGAGCATCAGCTTTTTTAGCAGGAGTAGCTTTTTTCTCAGCAGCTACTTCCTTTTTGATTTCAGACTTTACTTTGTCTTTTTTCTTTCCGATTAATCCGTTACGCTTGTCGTCGTTATATTTAACTCCGAATTTATCTAATTTTACAGATAAAAATCTCATGATACGCTCATCTCGGCGAAGTGCTAATTCGAGCTTAGCAATAATAGCACCACTTGGTACTTGAAACTCTGTACAAAAGTAAACACCTGTGGTGCGTCCTTTAATTGGGTAAGCCAATTGGCGTAATCCCATCTCTCCTTTATCAACAATAGTTGCTTCATTAGATGTCAACATATCGAAATAAGTCTGAGCTGTCGCATTTATTTCATCGCCCGACAGTACTGAATCTACGATGAAATTTACTTCGTAATTTCTCATTTACGTGAAGTATTTTTTTAGTGAATTAATATAATTTATGAAAACGGATGCAAAGATAGTGTTTTTGATAGGTTTTACAAATATTTCAGGAAGTTTTTAATAGCCTAATCCGAGGATAGTTAGTCTTTGCTACTAACTTAAAATTCATAAAACGCTATGTTTATTTTTTATATTTATTACTAATTTATTGGAATAGGTCGTGAAAGGCTAAATCCTCTTTCCAACTTCAATTATTTGTTTAACTTTATCACTTGATTTTTGAAGAACTAAAACTAAATAGAATGTTGAGACGATTAACCCCTTTTTATTTTTTTGTTGCACTTTTTTTAATCGGATGCAATGGTTGCACTGCCGATCCAAAACCAAAAACTCCTACAATTACCCTAAAGGATTCTTCCAAAAAAAATGTTAACATTCCAAAATTTCATCGAGACTCTGCATATTTTTTCACAAAAAAACAAGTAGATTTCGGTCCACGAGTTCCAAATACAAAAGCTCATACTACCACTAAAAATTGGTATGTCCAAAAATTCAAATCATACGGAGCAGAAGTTATCGAACAAAATTTTCAAGTAAGGTCTTTTCAAAACAAATTACTTAACTCAACCAATGTCATAGCTCAATTTAATCCTTCAAACTCGCATCGAGTTGTTCTTGCAGCACATTGGGACACTCGACATATTGGCGACCAAGATACAGATGAAAAAAAACAAAAAGAAGCTATCCTTGGTGCAGATGATGGAGCAAGTGGCGTAGGAATGTTAATCGAAATTGCACGACAAATAAGTCTCAATAAAATTGATTTGGGAATTGATATTGTTTTATTTGATGCAGAAGATCAAGGCTCTAGTGGAGGAAAAGAAACAGAATGGTGTTTAGGTTCTCAGCACTGGGCGAAAAATTTACACACAAGCCACAAACCAAAATTCGGAATTTTACTTGACATGGCTGGTTCAAAAAATGCTCGTTTTACCAAAGATCAAGTCTCCATGAATTATGCCCCCAAGGTGATGAATAAAGTTTGGAAGATTGCACAGGAAAGGGGGTATGGAAATTTCTTCGTCAATGAAGCTTCAGGACCATTGATTGATGATCATAAATTTGTCAACGAAATTGCAAATATTCCAATGATCGATATCATCAATCGACCTTCTACAACTCGGAGTGGCTTTGGAAATTACTGGCACACCCATGATGATAATATGAATATCATTGATAAAAAAACATTGAGAGCTGTTGGACAAACAGTTTTAGCAGTAGTTTACAAGGAGGCAGCTGGCGTATTTTAAAAAACAAAATATTTATAATTTTTTTGAAACTAATTATTCATAGAAGATGAGCCCAGATAAATACATTAAAAACTATATCAATGGTGCACTCGTTCCAGCCATCTCAGGCGAATACTTTGACAATTATAATCCTGCGATTGGTCAAGTTTATTCTCATATTCCTGACTCAGATGAGAAAGATGTGCAACTAGCTATTGAGGCAGCAGAACGTGCTTTACCTGAATGGAAAAAAATGGAACCAGCTAAGCGATTCCGAATTTTGACCAGAATAGCTGATATCATAGAACAAAATTTAGATGAATTTGCTAAAGCAGAAAGTATCGACTCTGGAAAACCATTTGCAATGGCTCGGAGTGTTGACATTCCTCGCGCACATCAAAATATTAGGTTTTTTGCAACATCTCTTTTGCACTTTTCCTCAGAGTCACATGCAATGCCAAATGAAGCTATCAACTATACTTTACGCCAGCCAATAGGTGTTGTAGGTTGCATTTCACCATGGAATCTGCCACTTTATTTATTTACATGGAAAATCGCACCAGCTCTTGCAACTGGAAATTGTGTAATTGGCAAACCGTCAGAGATGACCCCAATGACTGCATATATGCTTTCAAAAGCTTGTATCGAAGCTGGATTACCAGAAGGTGTTTTAAACATTATCCATGGATTTGGGGCAAAAACAGGTCAAGCTATAGTAGAACACCCAAATATTAAAGCAATTTCATTTACTGGAGGAACAAAAACAGGAGCACATATTGCTAAAGTTGCAGCGCCAATGTTCAAGAAATTATCACTAGAACTAGGAGGAAAAAATCCAGCTATTATTTTTTCAGATTGTGATTATAACGAGATGTTACAGACGACAGTTAGATCATCATTTGCCAACCAGGGTCAAATTTGTTTGTGTGGTAGTAGAATTTTTGTTGAGGCTTCATTATATCAAAAATTTAAAACAGATTTTATAGCAGCTGTATCTAAATTAAAAGTTGGATCTCCTTTTAATAACGATACTGATATAGGTGCTTTGGTTTCAAAAACCCATTTAAATAAAGTTAAATCATATGTAGACAAAGCCGAACAATACGGAGGTAAGGTGATTTTTGGAGGAAATATAGTATCTGTTCACGATTCAGAAGACGGATATTATTTAGAACCAACAATTATAGAGGTAGATGATAATTCTTGTATTTTAAATCAAGATGAAATATTTGGTCCTGTAGTAACTATTATGTCATTTAATGATGAAAATGAAGTATTAGCGATGGCAAATGATGTTAATTATGGATTGTCTGCAACTTTATGGACTAACGATTTAAAAAGAACCATGAGAGTGTCTAAACAAATAGATGCAGGAATTGTTTGGGTAAATACGTGGTTATTACGTGATTTAAGAACACCGTTTGGAGGTATGAAAAGTTCTGGTGTTGGAAGAGAAGGTGGTTTGGAGGCCTTACGCTTTTTTACAGAACCCAAAAATATCTGTATTAAATACAATTAATAAATAATTTATATTCATACAATAGAAATGGAATTAGGAGTACAAAATAAAAATGCACTTGTGTGTGGGAGTACCCAAGGCATTGGAAGAGCAACAGCAATTTCTTTGGCAAAAGAAGGCGTAAATATTACCTTAATGGCTAGAAATGAAAAAGCCTTACAAGAGGTTTTAAATGATCTTCCCCAGAACGGAAATCAACATCATGGATATTTAGTAGCCGATTTTTCTGATCTTGATCAAATAAAGAATATAATTTCAACGAATAACAGCTTCCATATTTTGATTAACAATACAGGTGGTCCAAAAAGTGGTGCGATTATAGACGCTAGTGTGGAGGAGTTCTCAGCAGCATTTCAAATGCATGTATTAGTTAATCAAATTTTATCTCAAGCTGTTGTTCCCTTTATGAAAAAAGAATGCTTTGGAAGAATTATCAATATTATTTCAACCTCTGTTAAAGAGCCAATTCCGGGCCTAGGTGTAAGTAATACGATAAGAAATGCAGTAGCTAATTGGTCAAAAACAATGGCAGCTGAACTTGCAGAGTTTGGAATAACCATGAATAATGTATTACCAGGATTTACAGATACAGCGCGTTTAGATCAGATTATTAAAATAAAAGCAACAGCTGCCAATACTTCAATAGAGAAAATGTCTGAAATTATGAAAAATTATGTACCAGCAAAACGATTTGCTAAACCAGAGGAAACTGCTGCTGCAGTAGTATTTTTAGCTAGTAATTCTGCAAGTTATATTACAGGAGTTAATCTTCCTGTAGACGGTGGAAGAACAAAATCATTGTAAATTAGGTGGCAAAATAAATTCTAAACGATTAAGAGTTATAAAAATAGCATATATTGAAACAAATTCATCATCATAAAACTCATGGAAATAAAAACACCTTTTAACTTACAAAAATGGATTGATGACAATAGACATTTATTAAAACCCCCTGTAGGTAATAAAAATTTATATGTAGAGTCAGAAGATTATATTGTAATGATTGTTGCTGGTCCAAATGCTAGAAAAGATTATCATTACAATGAAACAGAAGAGTTATTTTATCAGATAGAGGGTGAGATTCTTGTGAAAACACAACAAAATGGAAAGCTTGTTGAAATTCCAATAAAAGCTGGAGAGATGTTTCTTTTACCAGCAAAAATACCACACTCACCAATAAGATCTAAGGGTTCAATAGGTTTAGTAATTGAAAGAAAAAGAACTGATGAACAAAAAGATGGTTTATTATGGTTTTCAGACAGTGCAAATGAGTTACTTTATGAAGAATATTTTCAGTTAACCAATATCGAAAAAGATTTTCTTCCAGTTTTTAAAAGGTTTTATTCTGATGAAAAATTAAGAACTTGTCCTAAAACAGGAGAAATTATGGAGGTTGACAAAAGATTTTATGATCAATAATATGTTTTAATGAAACGTAAACTAAGAATTAACGGACATTCACATTTGCTTCCTTATCCGGAGCAGATTCCTTCATTTATGAAAGAAAAGGAAATTTTTTGGGTAGATGATGAACGGAAGCACATGCTCCAAAAAGGATGGAAACGTCCGGTAACTGACTCTAGTTTTTTTTTAGATGAAAAGCTAGTATGGATGGAAAGAAACAGGTTAGATCACGCAGTTGTTTTAAATCTTTCTCAATTATACGGTAATGGTTTAAGGTTAGAAGAAATGAAAAAAGCCTTACGATTTCAAAATGATTTTAATGCTAGAGTACAACAAGATTATCCATCTAAATTTACTTGTGGTTTTGTTGTTCATCCTGGTTTTATTCAGGGTGCTTTATGGGAAATAGAGCGTTGTGTAGAGGAATTAGATTTGAAAGTTTTGTGTTTGCCCACTCACTTTATGGATTCTATAGGACAGTGGAAGTGTGTATTTGATAAAGAGAATGATCCAATTTTTGAATTGGCAGATAAGTATAAATTAGCGATAGAAATTCATCCTTACGACGGTGATAAAATGATAAAGTTAGAAAATACTTCATGGCGTTTTCATTTAATTTGGATGTTGGCTCAATGTGGAGATGCCTATCATTTTTATACTTTAAATGGGATGCAAGAACGTTTTCCAAATATACGAACTTGTTTTGCTCACGGAGGTCAGTTAGCTCAGATGAACTTGGGTAGAAGAATACAGGGTTTTGATGGAAGACCAGACTTATTTGAGGGTAAAACACATCCAAGAAAAGCAGTAGGACATCCGAACATCTATTTTGACACTTTAGTTCATGATACAGACTCTCTAAAATTAATGATAGAACGACAGGGTTCTAATCAAGTTATCATGGGTTTAGATGATCCATACCCTTTGGGAGAAATGGAAAGTGACGCACAATCCTCTTATCCAGGGAAACTTCTTGATTTGGCCATAGATCGATCAATTATCAATACTAAACAGTATCATGAGATATGGGAGGATAATACCTTAAGATGGTTGTTTGGTGATGATAAAAAAGCAAAGCAGGAGTTGATCGATAAAATTTTAATTTAGTATTTTAAGTGTGTACTTTTTAATTATTTAGATCTAATGTATTTATTTAAGTTTTAAATAATTATTTGATGTTTTTATTCTATAGATATTTTAAAATTACTGTTTTTATATATTTTTAAAGATGTTTCATTGAATTTTGGTGGGCCAAATCTACCTTTTTTACCATTTGAAAAACCATAAGGTTCTTTAGGGATTCCTAAAAAATTAGTATCCAATTTTTTATTATTATTTAAATCGTGAAAAAATGAAAAAGCATAGACTCCTTTTTTCAGTGAATGAAAAGTAAATTGTGCTTTATTATCTTTCACAAGTACATCTGCACTTTTATAGATTTCTTTCATATAGCTTTCTTCAGATTCATAGAGCGCTATGAGAATACTACCTTTATTAAATTTGGTAAAAGAAATATCCAAGCTAATAGATATATTATTTTTTTCCTGACTATGTAAACTTGAGACTAAATTTATAAAAATTAAAAATGTTAAGAATGATGTTTTCATTAATGTAGTGTCTTTTTTATTTAAATATAAAAATTTTAAGGTTGAACTCTTATTTTTAGTTTTAAAAATTTACAATCCTAACTTTATATTTGTCTTAATTTGTTGTAATGATAAATTTGAATTGATAAGTTTCATAATTATTTTATATCTAAGTTTTTCTATGGATTCATCAAAATATTTAGCCCATTTGACTTCTTTAAATATGTGTTTAATCTCTTTTTCTCTTCTTTGTGCATCATCTAAAGTGAATAAGAAAATTGCCTTATCGCTATTTTGAACTTTAATATTAATTTTTTTAGTTTCAAAGTTTATTGAAATAAAAAATAGTTTTTCTTTTTCATTTAAATGGTAAAAATCTTTCCATTTAGCAAATGCTGTTATTTTTTGTTGATTTTTATATAGTGAAACAGTAGTTAGCCTCCATCTACAACTGGCAACTCTACCCCAATGATTAGATTCTCGATAAACTCCATCTTCTGTAAAATAATACAAACTATTTGACTTGCTTTTATAATTGTTTCTCTCAGGTATTTCGAAGTTGATGACTTCTTGAAATTCACAATATGTATATTTAAAAAAGTTTGTTTTATTGTATGTCTTCAAATGGAAAATAAATTAAATTAAAAAACGCAACCAAATTAATGATTGCGTTTAAATATTATTAAATAATAATTAATTATTTAACTTCTTCGAAATCCACATCTTCAACATCATCACTTTCTGTTGATGCCTCTGGTTGGCCTTGTTCTGCTCCAGGATTTGCTCCAGCTTCTTGTTGTGCTTTGTACATTTCCTCAGAAGCAACTTTCCAAGCTTCGTTGATTTTTTCCATAGCAGCATCAATTAGTGATAAATCTTTAGATTCATGTGCAGCTTTTAATTCTACTAAAGCAGCTTCAATTGGACCTTTTTTATCATCAGATAACTTTTCGCCAAATTCTTTCAATTGCTTTTCTGTTTGGAAAATCATTCCATCTGCAGCATTTATTTTTTCAGCGGTTTCTTTTGCAACTTTATCAGAATCTGCGTTTGCTTCTGCTTCTTGTTTCATTTTCTCAATATCTTCTTCTGATAAACCTGAAGAAGCTTCAATTCTAATTTCGTGAGACTTGTTTGTTCCTTTGTCTAAGGCTGAAACTTTAATAATACCATTCGCATCAATATCAAAAGTTACTTCAACTTGAGGTACTCCTCTTTGAGCTGGAGGTAATCCATCTAAATGAAATCTACCAATGGTGTTGTTATCTGCAGCCATTGCTCTTTCACCTTGTAATACGTGAATCTCAACAGATGGTTGGTTGTCTACAGCTGTAGAAAATACTTGTGATTTTTTTGTTGGAATGGTTGTATTTGCATCAATTAATTTAGTAAATACGTTCCCCATTGTTTCAATACCTAATGATAACGGGGTTACATCTAATAATAAAACGTCTTTTACCTCACCAGTTAAAACACCACCTTGAATTGCTGCTCCTAAAGAAACTACTTCATCAGGATTTACACCTTTACTTGGAGATTTTCCAAAGAACTTCTCTACAGCTTCTTGAATTGCAGGGATTCTTGTTGATCCTCCTACTAAAATAATTTCATCAATATCTGAGGTAGATAAATCAGCATTTTTTAATGCAGTTTGACAAGGTTTGATGGTTCTTTTTACTAAATCATCAATTAATTGCTCAAATTTAGCTTTAGATAAGGTTCTTACCAAGTGTTTTGGGCCACTTGCGGTAGCTGTTACATAAGGTAAGTTAATTTCTGTAGAAGAAGTACTAGATAATTCTATTTTAGCCTTCTCAGCAGCTTCTTTTAAGCGTTGTAGTGCCATTGGATCTTTTCTCAAATCCATGTTTTCTTCTGCTTTAAATTCTTCAGCTAGCCAGTTAATGATTTTTTCATCAACATCATCACCACCTAAATGAGTATCTCCGTCTGTTGCTAATACTTCAAAAACTCCATCTCCTAATTCAAGGATAGAAACATCATGTGTACCACCACCAAAATCAAATACTACTATTTTTTTATCATCATTAGATTTATCTAAACCATAAGCCAACGCAGCAGCTGTAGGTTCGTTTATGATCCTGCTTACTTTTAAACCAGCAATTTCTCCAGCCTCTTTAGTAGCTTGTCTTTGTGCATCATTAAAATATGCAGGAACAGTTACAACAGCTTCAGAAACATCATGTCCTAAATAATCTTCTGCAGTTTTTTTCATTTTCTGTAAAACCATGGCAGAAATTTCCTGCGGAGTATACAAACGACCATCAATGTCTACACGTGGAGTATCATTATCTCCTTTTACTACTTTATAAGGTACTCTTGTTGCTTCTTTGGTAGATTCAGAGAATTTATTACCCATAAAACGCTTAATAGAATACACTGTCTTTGTTGGGTTTGTAACTGCTTGACGTTTTGCTGGATCTCCAACTTTACGCTCTCCGCCTTCTACAAAAGCAACAATAGAAGGAGTGGTTCTTTTTCCTTCTGAATTAGGAATTACAACAGGTTCGTTTCCTTCCATAACTGAAACGCATGAGTTGGTTGTTCCTAAATCGATTCCTATAATTTTACTCATAATTGTTATTTATATAATTTATATTTTTCTTTAATTTTAACTTGAAATCTATAGACAATTTGTATGCCAACAGTTTTTCACTTAAAGTTTGTCATATTTTTTTGTGTTCTTATACTTTTTTGATGACATATTGACAGAAATAACATGTTTAAAGCCATTTATCTGCTATTATTAAAAGTAGTTTTTGGTTATATTTGAATCTTGAACAAATAAAAAAAATTGAAAGAAATGAGCAAGTTTGATGAAAAAATTAGTTTTTACAAAGAAAATATGGATTCTATGGGGTTGCCATACGAAGATGAATTATTTGATAAAATCACAAGAGGGTTAGGTCCTTCAATCTTTAAAAGAGATGCAGCATCTGTATCTACCTCCGATGAAAAAGAAGTTTTTACGGTAAAGCATAATTTCTTAATACATAAATTAGGCCTCGAAGATGGAGAGTATCTGGATAATGCCATTACTAAAGTAGGTGTTTTGATGGGGAAAACAAACAGGGTAAAGTATAGAGCAATTTTTTATTATCTACTTGTGAAGGAGCTAGGTCAAGAGTCCAAAATTTTAAGCTAAAGGTTTATCTATTTTAGTATTCTTTGAAAGAAGATTGTGAGGGATGTATTTCTGGAAGAATTTTTTACTAAAAAACATTTCTCACACAAATCCTGTATTCTATATTTTGAAAATATAATTTTCATTTTTCTCTATTTAATTATCTTAAACTTTAAAACAACAACAAATAACTTCTAAAAGATCATAAATTTTAAAAAAAAAGTAATATTGTAAATTACTTGTTCTTAATAAGTTATCAACATGGTTTTTTGTTTTTTTTTAAAATAGAAATATATGCCTTAGCTACTAAAAATGTTAATAAATTAACATCTTAATATGAATTAATAACCATTTTTATATAATTGATAATTTTATTGTTAAAAAGTTAATTTATTGTTAATTAATTAATTAATTGTATTATTGAAGTACTAACCAATAAATATTTATTAAAAATGGAAAAATTTTTAAACAAATTACTTGACTTACCTCAGGTAGTCAATTCAAAATTACCAGGAAACACGTTTAATTCTTGGGTTCAAGATTCAGAGGGTAATATCCCAGCTTGGGTGGGTAAATTTTACACAGTTTCAGCCCTTGTAGTATTGTTAACATCACTAGTTGTGATTCTTTCACCTATTTGGTCTGGTGGAATGGGAGAGAAAATGGATATTTTAGCAAATATTCTATCAATGCTTATATGGGTGTATGCTGCATTTCCTATTTCTCAGGTTATTAGATCTGCAGGAGATGGCTTAGCTGCTTCTAAAAGTGGAACAATTGATTTTATTTTTAAAGATTTAGCACTTGCAAATATTAAAGTACTAGGTCATGTTGCTGCTATTGTTGCTTTGTTTGGCGCATTTGCAATGACATTATCATGGGCTACATCATTAAATGTTTCGGGAGATTTTGCTACAGGTTGGATTGAAAATATAAATTATGCATATGCCCTGCCGATGGCTGCTACAGCAGAATTAGCGAATCTTTTAAATCTTTCTTTTATAGGAGATATTTTAGCTAAAGATTGGACAAATTGGGATCCAACGATGGCTTCAGGTAGTGCTTGGAGTTGGGATGGTTTAATGTCTGTGGCTTGGGAGTATGTAGGAGTAGCTGTGGTTTTAGCTAAATTATATGTAGTTTTAGCTATCTACAAGTTTTTCTATAGTATTATTACAAGTTTTGTTAATTTTATTAAGAATCCTTATTTACCATTTAGATCTAAATAAGAAATTTAAATTTTAATGCCAATTTTTTCAATTAACCTGATTGAATTAAATAAAAAACCCAAGTAGTTATCTAAACTACTTGGGTTTTTATTAACTAACCGAGAGATATTAGTCTTTGCTTACAGCTAACGTGTAAACAACTAAACCAAATCCTATTTTGTTAATTGCATCTCCAATGTTATAAATAACCTCCATAGAAGGAAGTACATTTTCAATACCGTTGTACCATCCATCAGTACCAGCCATATATCCTAAAGGATAAATTGCCCATCCAACAAGAAGGAACCAACATAAAGTTTTGTGAGCTTTTAATACGTTTCCACCAGCTGCAACAGCTAATTTCTTTAGACTTCCTAACCAAACTTCATATGCTATGTAGAAGTAAGCTAGACCAGAAAGTAATCCCCACATAGAAGCGTTTAATAAACCTCCGTCCCATCCTGACTCACCAAAGAAACCAGTGACTAACATGATGGTTGAAAATCCAATTAATTTCCACATGTGTGATTTGGTTGCACCAGCTACTCTAAGTATCAAGTAAAATTCTACACACATTAGAGGTACCGTTAAAATCCAATCTACATATCTAAATACTGTTGTAGAGTCTCCAGCAGCATGAGCATCTCTCATGTACATGTAGTGAACTGCGGCAATAAATGTAATTAATCCTGAAACTAAAAGAGATGTTCTCCATTTAGCGTCAACACTGTTCATTGATAGGAAGAAAAACACAGATGCAGCCATCATAGCCATAGCTCCAAGCCAGAATGTAAATCCTGTGCCATCCGTTGGGACAGCCATTGCAATTAAGTTTAAATAATTCATAAAAAAAATGATTTGTTAGTAATTAGTTTTGTTTAAGGTTTTTAAATATAACCCGAACGAAAATACAAAAAAAATATTAACTTTGAAAAAAAAACTATCTTTTGAAAGTACATTATCAAGATTTTATGATTTTTTTTACATTTTTACTATTTTGGATAAGTATTCAATTTGGTCAAATTATAGAGGATTCTATCGCATATGTTATAGTGCTTTCTATTGGAATTATTCATGGTTCAAATGATTTTACAATCTTAAAAAAACAGCAAAAAAACACTACTAGTTTTTTAAAATCTACGGCGTTTTATTTATTTCTTATCATTTTATGTATTGTGAGCTACTTAATACACCCTTTTATTTCTTTTTTATTTTTTATCATATTAAGTTCTTATCATTTTGGAGAACAGCATTTAGAAGACAAAATTAGTGGATCTAAGGTTCTTACATCTATACTTTATACTGCCTATGGGATGCTTATTTTTTCTCTAATTTTTATAGAGAATCTTAAAGATGTTGAGGTTGTTATGCGGAATTTAACAGGTAAAATTATCCCAAATAGTTGGATTGAAACTATGTTAGTTACTTCTTCTTTGCTATTAATAACTCTAATTACGTATCTTTTTACAAGAAAAATAAAACCAAATATTCAAATTGTTAGAGAATTTTTTTACATCCTTTTATTGTATTTAGTTTTTAAAACAAGCTCTCTCATTTTTGGCTTTGCCATTTATTTTGTGTTGTGGCATAGTATTCCATCTATTTTAGATCAAACAAAATTTTTATCAGGAGGGTATACTTTTAAAACAATGTTGGAATACCTCAAAACAGCTTTTGTTTATTGGTTGATAAGTATTACTGGTTTGGTTGTGGCCTATTATTACTTAAGTGAAAGTCTCTTTAACTCTATTATATTTATTGTTTTATTTGCTGTAACAGCACCTCATGTTTGGGTGATGAATAGAATGAAACAATAAATATTATCTGGTAAACACTAATTCTGTTTCTGTTGATAAAGATTCGGTGAAAGCATAGTTATCGGTAGTAAAACCTTTTAATTCTTCTAGTGTATTAACATTATTTTCAATGATATATCTTACCATCAATCCTCGTGCTCTTTTGGCATAAGTCATTACAATTTTATAATCTCCATTTTTTAATTCTTTAAAAATTGGAGTAATCATTGAAGCTTTTAATACTTTTTTTGGAACTGCTTTGAAGTATTCTGAGCTAGCTAGATTTATAAGTAAACTACCATCTTTCATTTCATTATTTAATGCATCAGCTAAATTAGAATCCCAAAATTTATAAAGATTATCAGCTTTGCCAACGCTTATTCTTGTTCCCATCTCCAGACGATAGGGTTGAATTAAATCTAAAGGCTTTAATAGCCCATAAAGTCCAGATAAAATTCGAAGACGGTCTTGTAAAAGCGGTATTTTTTCTTCAGCTAGTGATGCAATATCAATCCCTCTAAAAACCTCTCCTGTAAAAGCATATATAGCTTGTTTAGAATTTTCTAAAGAAAAAGGTTGATGCCAACTCTGATTTCTATCGTAATTTAAATCGGCTAAGGCAGGAGATATCTTCATTAAATCACCCAACTTTTTTTTTGATAAATTCTTTAGTTTTTTGTTGAGTAGTGAAGATTCTTTTAAAAATGAAGGCTGCGTGAAAACATTAGTTTTTGCATTGCTTTCAAAATCTAGAGATTTTGCTGGAGAAATAATAATTTTCATTGATTAAATGTATTTACACGTAAAAATAAAGATACTAAAAGAATTTGTCAAGTTTTGAGAGGTCAAAATTTTAATCAGTAGAATTTTAATTCCTAAGTTTACAACTAAAAATTACTCCTTAGAATTGAGGGTATATGTTTTCCATTTTTCTAAACAATCGGTAATATCTTGAGGTATATCACAATCAAACTGCATCATTTCTTTTGTGATTGGGTGTCTAAAGCCAAGTGTTTTTGCATGTAAAGCCTGTCTTGGCAATACTTTAAAACAATTTTCTACAAATTGCTTGTATTTAGTAAAGGTGGTTCCTTTTAAAATGTCGTTTCCGCCATATCGTTCATCGTTAAATAAGGTATGACCAATGTATTTAAAATGTGCTCTAATTTGATGAGTTCTTCCTGTTTCTAATTTACATTCCACAAGTGTTACATAAGTAAAACGCTCTACTACTTTATAATGAGTAACTGCATGTTTGCCATAGTCGCCTTCGCGAAAAACATCCATTTGCAGACGGTTTTTAAAACTACGACCAATATTTCCTTCAATGGTTCCCTTATCATCTTCCATATTTCCCCAAACCAATGCAAGATATTTACGATTGGTTGTTCTGTCGAAAAATTGTTTTGACAAATGCGCCATGGCAAATTCTGTTTTTGCAACAACTAGTAAACCACTGGTATCTTTATCTATTCTGTGAACAAGGCCTGGGCGTTCATTACTATTTGTAGGTAAATTTTCTACATGATGAATTAGCCCATTTACTAGGGTGCCAGAATAATTTCCATGGCCAGGATGAACTACCATGCCAGCAGGTTTATTGACTACCATTAAGGTGTCGTCTTCGTATACGATATCTATGGGAATATCTTCGGCAACTAATAAATTTTC
>ENA-ORDA01002158-ORDA01002158.1-marine-metagenome-genome-assembly--contig:-NODE-2158-length-15325-cov-7.081978_pt1 | contig 15325 bp, 1 predicted proteins | sample MGYA00237778_ERZ508506 | MGnify/ENA primary metagenome ERZ508506 (study PRJEB26177, sample SAMN06267891) | marine metagenome | isolation source: Monterey Bay, California, USA | place: Pacific...
GGCAGCGCTACGACGGCGCGGCGTTCGGCTGCCTGTCGTCCTTCGATTGGGCGACGCTCGACGCAGTCAGCCTCGAGGCGCTCAGCACCGCCCCGACTAAGGGCAAGCCCGTGGCCGCGCCGTCGCACCTCGCGCCAACCAAGTCGGCCGCCCTAGACTTCGGCTTGCGCTACTTCGTCGGGCACAAGGGCACGGGCCAGGAAGGGCGCGGGCTCAAGTACACGGTGCTCGTGCAGCTGCTCAGCAGCACCACCGCCCCAGGGGAGTCGCGGCTGCGGCCGAGGGTGATGGAGGCGCGGCTAGAGCGCGTCGCCAACGGCGAGCTGCTCGAGCTGTGGGCGGAGCGGCAGGCGACGGTCCAGAAGGCGGGGGCGCAGCCGGCCGCGGCGGCGCCCGCGGCGCCCGAGCCCGAGCCGGCGGCCATCGAGGACGACGACGAGGCGCGGCCGGGGTGCTCGGACCGTGTTTGGCAGGACCTCGTCGAGGAGGCCGTGGGCGACGACGCCGAGCCCGGCAAGGTGCTGCGCGCCGTCCACAAGAAGGTGGTCGATCAGCAGCTCGGCCCCGCGATGAAGCTGCTGGGCGCAGCGAAGAGCGCGCACCGCAACGAGGCCGGCGTGGTCGACGAGCTGGTGTCGAAGCAGCCGAGGCCGACGTCAGGCCAGACGACCAAGGAGGAGTACGACGAGGGCCTCCGGCTGGGAGCTGCCGGCGACGGCGGTGGCGCGGCGAGCACGCGCATCGAGGTGCCGGACGACGTGCTCAAGCAGGTGGTGTGCGCGCTCAAGGAGAGCTCGGCGCCGGGTTGCTCGCTGGTGGGCTACAAGGAGCTCAAGGATCTCTACCACCACGGCTACGCGGGGTCGCTCAAGTCGGTGATGGAGGCGCTGCTCAACGGCGAGGTGACAGGCGAGGCGCGCGTGCTCCTGAGCTCGGCCAAGCTCGTGGCGCTGCGCAAGCCTAACGGCAAGCTGCGGCCGATCGCGATGGGCGATGCGCTACGCAAGCTGGCGATGACGCTGCTGTGCAAGATGCACCGCGAGCAGTTCGACGGCTTCTTCACGGCGCCGCTCAAGCCCGGGCGCGCAGGTGGCGGGGCGGACGGCGGCCGCGGCGGCGGCGGCGGCGGCGGCGAAGGAGGCGGCGGCGGCGGCGGCGGCGGCGGCGGTGGCGGCGGCGGCGGCGGCGACGGCGGCGGCGCAGGAGGCGGCGGCGGCGGCGCGGGAGGCGACGTCGGCGGCGCGGGCGGCGGCGGCGGCGGCGCGGCGGGCGGCGCGGGCACGGGCGGCGGCGCGGCGGCGGCGGGTGTGGCGGTGCAGCTCGGCATGTCGAAGGGCGGCACCGAGATCGCGGCGAAGGCCATCTCCACCCACCTCGAGCTCAACCCGAAGTGGGCGGCGTTCAAGAACGACTTCTGCAACGCCTTCAACGCGTGCGCGCGGCGACGGATGGTGGAGCGCCTGCTGAAGTCGCCCTTCGGGCACTTCGAGCCGGCCTTCCGCCTCTTCTACGAGCACGCGGGCGCGCTCTACTTCGAGGGTGAGCGGCTGCCGGCCGACAGCTGCGAGGGCGCGCAGCAGGGTGACCCCCTTGGCCCCTTCATCTTTGCGCTGGCCTTCCACGCCACGCTGCAGCAAGTAGCGGCCGAGTACACCGACTGCGTCTTCGTCGCCTACCTAGACGACGTCACCGTGCTCGGCCCGCCGGCGCGCGCGTACGCCGCGCTGCAGCGGCTGCAGAGCCTCGCCGAGTCGCAGTGCGACCTGGAGTCGGACATGACCAAGTGCGGCGTGTTCTCGCCGGCGGCCACCGACGCCGAGATGGGCTTCATCCCGGCGAGCATCGAGGGCTCGCCTCACTACGTCGGGGACAAGCACTCCGGGCGGCTGCGGGGCATGGTCTTCGTCGGCGCGCCCGTCGGCGACGACGAGTGGGTGGCGGAGGAGCTGCGCTTCATCTTCGGCAAGCTGGTGAGCCGGCTGCCGGCGCTGGCGCGCATGCGCGACGCCGGCCGGCTGCAGGTGGCGGCGCAGGCGCGCACGCTGCTGCTGCGCTACTGCGCCAACCCGCGCGCGGGCTTCTGGCTGCGCATGGTGCCGCCGCACCTCGTGCGGCGCGTGGCGGCGACCTTCGATGACGCCATCGAGGCGTGCTTGCGCGAGACGGTGTGCTCGCGCGGCGCGCCCGACGACGCGCGGTGGCGGCGGGCGCTCAAGCAGGCGCGGCTGCCCATGCGGCTTGGCGGGCTAGGGCTGACGAGCGCGGCGGGGCAGGCGGACGCCGCGTGGTGCGGCTCGTGGGCGCTGTGCTGGTCGCGGATGCAGCGCTTCTTCCCCGCGCTCGCCGCCATCGACCTCGCCACGGCTGAGCCGCGCGCCGCCGCTGCCGCGGCGGCCGCCGCCGCCCCCGGCGAGGCGGCGGCGCCCAGCCCCCGCCTCCCCTCGCTCGTGTCCCTCCGCGACGCGCACGCGCGCCTCATGGCGCGGCGCGACGAGGTCGACACGGCCTTCAAGGGCATCGACGCGGCCGCCGCGGCCGTCCCCGTGCCCCGGCCCGGCCGGCGCGTCCCCGCCGACCTCGCCTACCACCCTAAGGGCCTCCCGCCCGCCGGTGCCCTGCCCAGCCTCACCCAGATGGCCGACCCCGAGTGCAAGACCAACGTTCGCGCCCAGCGCAGCTTCGCCTCGGTCGCCCAGCTGGGCTCGTGGCTGGAGCTGATGACGGGCGCGGCGGGGCTCGACGGCGAGCGGTGCGGCGTGAAGGTGGCGCTGCGCGAGTGCTCGCGGCTCATCGGCGTGGCGCAGCCGCTGGCGAGCGCGTGGCTGCAGGCCATACCGGGCCCGAGCCAGTTCAGGCTGCGCTCGTCGCTGTACGTGATCGCGCTGCAGCGGTGGCTCGGGCTGCCGATCCACATGGCGTCGGCGGCCAACGTGGCGGCGGCCGAGACGTTGGGTGACGAGCTGCTCAAGGGGTGTGAGCACACGACGCGGCACAACCGCGTCGTCGCGGCGTGGGTGCGGGCCGTGCAGGCGGCGCGCGGCGCGGCGCACACGCGCGCGACTGCCGAGGCGCCGGCGTGGAGCGCGCCGAGCGTGCCCGACTTCGTGTCGGAGTACGCGGGGCAAGCGGGCGCGCACCAGGCGGGCGAGGTCAAGGTCTACAACACCATCGTTACTGACGCAGCCCAGCTGCTTCGTGGTGCGACCCAGGCCTTCGGCGCGACGCGCGCGCGGCTGCTCAAGGAGAACCTCGGCGACTTCGCGCCGAGTGAGGTGGTGGCGCCGCGCAGCGACGGCGCGGCGCGCACCGCCAAGTACCAGGCGGCGCTCGATGGCGGGCATGACGTGCTCGTGCTCATCAGCGAGGTCTGGGGCGGCTTCTCGCCGGAGGCGATGCGCCTCCTAGGCGAGCTGGCGCAGGCGAGGAACGACGGCGTTGACCTCGAGCGTGCGAACGCGACGTGGTCGACGTCGTCGTTCACCTCCTACCACGGCCAGCTACTCTCGCTGGCCGTGCAGTGGGGGGTCGCGATCGAGATCGAGCGGGCGATCAAGAAGAGCGCCCGCTTCTGCTGAAGAGCCGTAGAGTGCGCCGCGGCGCACTCGAGGCCTTAGGCCCGGGTTCCCCGGGGGTGTTAATTAGCGGACACTATAGGTGTTAACTACGGGGTTTGGCCCAATTTATCCCCATCACGCGATTTTGCGCGGAAGAACACCGCGCACGCGTGGACGGACGGGCCACCGCCCGCCAGCCAAGTTTTTTTTTTTTTTTTTTAACTGTGAAAACACGTCAAACTAGCATCAACGACACATTTTGTCCTATCCCGCGAACGGTGTTCGGTATGCCTCCTCTAGCCGATCGGCTAACTGGCTATCCAGCTGGTCGCTGCGCACGAACCCTGCCCTCTCGCGCGAGCAGTCGAGGGTTTCCCATCCCCCGCAAATCCGCCGTACCTGTGATCTGGATGACTCACGTCGTTTCGCCCGTCATCTTTCCGCCGTCCACACTTCATCTTTTCTCGCCTCCCGGTGCGATCCCACCCGCCCTCACCCCAACCATTCCTGCTGTAGCCTCAGTTGGTTCCCACGTCCCGTAGGCGGTACTCCAACCTCGGCATGCCCATCCTCGTCCCTAGTCCCAATCCGCCTCCTCGCTCTCCTCCGACTCCTGCTCCGACTCCGCGTACCTAGCGTCTGCGCGCCGTCGCTTCCGGCGCTCCGCCGCCACCGCTTGAGTGCTGACGGTCGGTCCAGCCGTGGCGGCCCTAGCCCCCTCCCGTGCCTCGCTGCACCGCACCTCATCCCCACTCACCGTCACCACGCCCGCTTTAGCCAGCATGCCCAGCTCCACCGCCACCTGCTTCGGCGTCATCACGCCAGCCATCGCCTTATAGACAGCCCGCTTCATCGCCACCGGCAGGTCATCCTCGTCAGCCTCCGGTGCCGCACCCCATAGCTCCACGAGCGCAGTGAGCAGCCTCTTGCGTTTCTGCAGCCCCTTGCCCTTCGGGGCGGCTTTCACCACCCACTCGAATCGGCCCTCCCTCGCGTGCACCGCGGAGCTCGACGCCATCCCCCCACCGCCCGCCGTACCAGCCCCTCCAGTGTCCTCTTCCCCCTCGCTCTCGTCTCCGCTGTCCGCCCGTCGCCGAACCGACCCTCTGCACTCTCGGCTGGCTGCCTCCCTGTCTCCACCCTGGCTCTCTACCCGCCACCTGCTGCCCTCAGCCGCCGCGGCCGCTGCCTCGCTGTCGACCTCCTCGTCCGGCACCCACACATCCATGTCGTAGTCAGCCTCCGCCGGATCAACCTCCCCCCCCGGCGCCCACCGCTCCCACTCCACCTCCGACAGCGCGTGCACAAACGTCCCCCATCGATCGTCGACTAGGTACGTGACCCGCACCGTGTGCCCCCCCCTCCCCACGCCATCCACCCTGCACCTAAACCAAACCTGTTCGGCAACCCACCGAACCCTGAGCATGTCCCCCACCACTACCCCGTGGTCGTTACCCTCGCCGCTGTTGCCGTCATCGCCTGCCTCCGTTTCGAAGTCGCTGTCGGCATCCCCCGGTCCACCCCCATCCTCGTCTCCACTCGACTCAAGATCGCTGTCGCTCCCGCGCCCCTCGCTCGCACTGGACGCGTTGTCCACATCGCTGCCTCCGCTTCTCGCACCCGTGTGCCGACCCCGCCTGCGATTACGTCTCCCCGTCGGCCTCCAGTTCACCCTCCGGCGCCTGCGAAACGCCACCTCCACATCCTCCAGCCCCGGGGCGAGCGTGATGTTCCCCTCGCCCTCGACCCCCATGACCATCTGGAAGTGAGCCGCGTCCCTCTCAGCCCGCCGCGCCTTCGCTTTTCGTGCCAAGCTCGCCGCCACCGCCTGCGATTTGCGCTGCGCCGCTAATTGGTCAGGGCACCTAGCCACTGCCTGCCCCCACCGCCGCCACACACTAAGCGCCTCCCCGTTGACGTCCGGCCCTCGCCCGCGTCGCTCCGTTGCCCACCTTCGAACCGCGTACAGCAGAGTGAGCGCCGCGCCCCACTCCCTCGCGCACTGTATCCAGTCGCTAGGGTTGGTCCGACGCCTGACCCACCCGCCCTCGACTGCAGCGACCGCCTGCCTCCAGGTATAGTGGGCCCCTAGGCCGCCCAGGGCTGTGCCAGGGCCCTTCGGCGCACTCCGGATCGTGGCCCGCCTTTCCGATGTTAAGGACCCAGCAGCGCCGGGCCCGCTGAGCACTGCCCACTCCCTGAGCCGCGTGTAGACTTTGAGCGCGAGCGCGCGCTCTCGCTCGGCTGCGAGAAACAACTCTTTCAAAGGTCTGTGCTCGACGGCCGCGCTCTGAAGGCTCCGGCCACTCGCCGACACCGCCTGCATCACCATCTTACGCACGGTCTTGTTGCTGACCCGCGGCTTCGGAATGCATCCCACTAACCAGCGGAAGGCCCTGTGCCTCTTCTCCGCCTCCGCACCCTCCTGCCCCCGCAACACCGCCAGCGCATTGGCGGTCGCTTCATGCTGCCTGCCTCCGTCCAGCACGGCGAGCGTAAAGTTCACGTCATCGAGCCTCTCAATCAACCCGGCCCGCTGTTCTTTGGCAGCAGGTAAGCAGCAGTCGAACAGCCAATGCTCGGCACTAAACGGCCCATGGCCGCATCGACACTTGACAGCACGCGCCCTCTCTCCGCACTCGCCCTCGTAACTGGCCACATCCCCTAGAAAGAGCCTCCTGGTCTGCGCCCTATGCAGCGTTTTCTTCAGCGCCGCTCGGCCCCTGCCCCATTGTAGCTCCCAATCGCCTACGCCTCGCCACTCTGATCGACTCGATCTATCTCGTAGCAACGCGTTCACGTGCCTGGTCATCCTCTCCGACGCCCATCGGAATGGCCGCCTGTCAAAAGCAAACGTCAGGCTGGCATGTCTACGGGGTTGCACAGGCGCCTCCACCCGTGGATCATCCTCCAACATGGTGGTGGCACGCAGGTCTGCGATCTCGTTCGGCACCGCTCCACTGTGCCCCTTGAGCCAGTAGAACACTACCAGATCCATTCGCTCCAACTCCACCAGCAGCTCATCGAGCATGCCGTCTCGATAGTACTCGGCTCTCTTGTTGACGTGCGCCTCCCGGAACTTGGTGACCGCCATGACCGGCGACCTCGCATCGACGGCCAGTAACGCCCTCGACCCAGCCGGCCACGCGCGTACCGCATCTACCAGGGCACGCAGCTCGCACTCATAACTACTCGGGTATAGCCACGGGTCGAGCGCCCCGCCACCCGTCGTGCCATCGTCGTGGTACACCGCGGCGGACGCCATCGGTCTGCACTGCTCAGCATTCCACTGCCACCCGCCGTCCGTGGAGGCCGCAACCTGAATATCGTATGTGGCGTGCAACTCCTTCCACTCTTCCAAAATATGCCGCGTAGACTCGACGTGCACTGCCCACTGTCCAGCGCTCCGAATCGTAGCCTCTCTAGCATTGTCAACCTCCGCCTGCGCGTCGCCCTTGAGCGCGGCCGTGGCGTGCAACAGCAGCCTAACGCACGGCACACCGTCAGCTTCGCCGTCTCCCGCCTCCCTGCCGTCAATCAACAGCTCCCCCTTCCCTCCCACACTCCAGCGAGCCGCCTGAGCTCTCCTGCCCTCCTCACCTGCCACCAGCTCCCGGCTCAGCGCTCGCCTGCCGAACGTTCGTCTGTCGCCGCCCTCCCGATGCTCCGCCCCAGGCCAGGCGTGCACCAGAATCGTCCCATACCTATCCCTATCCCTAGGAGCACCGTCCCACCACTCCCTCGCCTCCTGCCTAACCACTCCCGGGTACGACCCTTCCATCGCCGCCACCCAGCGCTCCCTGCTCACACTCTCGCCCGTCGACCGCGCATGGCGCAGCAGTGCGGCGAACGCCCCGTCGCCACGCACCGTCCGCCGGCCGCCGCCGACCGGCCAACCGCTCTGCGCCTCCGTATTCCAGCCAACCAGTCTGACTCCCTCCCAGAGCTGCCTCGACGTCCTCGGTCGAACCATCGGTCGTACCATCACACTGTGGCCACTGAACCACGGCTCCGTATTCTGGTACTCACTATGTAGCCTCTCGATCGTCGTGTCGTACTCTCGCTGCACTCGCGTCGACTTCGGCAACTCCCACAGTTTGGACGCCTCCGCAAAAGTCAGGAACACAAAATCGAACGTCCCGCCCATCGCCGACGGCTTGCATACGTGCTCCACCCGCGTAATCCCTGCCAACAAGAGGGAGGCCGGCGCCGCCCTCCCGAGAGCCTCCTGGAGCGTCTTGGACTCCCCGCTCGCCCATGCCGCGTGGTCGTTGTGCAGCAACGCCTCGCCCCATTCATCCTGCACGTGCTCGAGCGTCAGCACGTCCCGTAGAGGCGCCGGCTTCTCCCCTCGCGCCGCCCGCTCCTGGTAAATGTCGCCGTCGTGCCTCGTCAACCACGCCGTGTACAAGATGAAGAAATCGAACGCCTCTACCGTCACCCGGCCAGACTCCATCTCGCTCTCCATCACCACCGCTGTGTCGAGATGAGCGCGGCTGCCGAGCCACTCCACGGGCGAGCACGTGCATCCCCACCTGCGCGCGCGCCGAGCTAACGCCGACCTAGCCAGCGCGCGCTCTGACGAGTCCTCCGGCGAGGCGAGCGCCCTCCTGCACGTGCTGTATAGCGAGCCTACCGCATCTACAATGACATGTCGACCATGAAGTGAATCAGCAACCCTGTCCACAGCCCCTCCATAGAAGTGCGCCGTCGGCGTATTTTGCTGAACTTTGAAGACCATTCGAAAAACGGCTCGCCAAATTCTCTCCAGCTCCTCCGCCTCCGCCATCGTCAAGCCATAAGCGGCGGCGTAATAGCCCACATAGCTGCCCTTGAGGCAATTAGCGCACGAGATATGCTGCCCCTTGTCGAATTTCACCTTGCGCACTTTGCTCACGAGCGCCGCTACTCCCTTCTTAAGCTTATTCCGCATATGCTGTCGACTGCCACCTATCGACCGCAATATGCCCATATGCGGGTAAGCGTCGCGAAAAGCCATCTGCGGCAATATACCGGGAAGGTCGTCGAATCCCCCGGCACCCGTCGGCACTCGGAGCTTCACGGGGATGTCCACCCATTTGCCATTCTCGAATCTGGCGGCCGTCACCACCGTTTTCTCCAGGCCTGCCACCCCAATCGGCGACCCCGAGGCCATAGCATAATCAACCCAGACAGTCCACTGAGCATGCAAAGACTCTTCGGTCGTGCTGAAGCCAGCCCAGTCGTCCGCCATCATAGTCTGTGCCACCTGCCGTACGCGTTTGTCGCAGCCCCAGACCCTCACCCCGCTGGAAACCGCCGCCACGGCGACCGAGATCGAGGTCAGGAGGCACCGCGCGTGACTCGGAGATAGCACGCACCCCATGAGGTCGCCCCCCAGGATGTCGAAGCTATCGCTCAGCCCGTGCGCTGTGTCGAACCTCGCCGTCATGCGTTCGAAGACCGCCTTCGCCAGCCTTACTACCTCCTTCGGCAGCCCAAGTAAATACTCAGCGGCCGTCCGTCGCGCACGCTTGATGGCAGGGAAGAATTGCTTAAGGTCCAGGAACAGAATAAAGATACTGTGCCTGAGTTCTCTCGCCTGTCCCAGGGCAATGTCCATCATGAGCGCGGCATTCAGCGCGCCGTGCCCCGGCACCCAACCATGATTGTCCTCGCCGGTTCTGCCAACCATGCGATCAAACGACAGCCGCTTAGCGCATTTGAGCATTAATTTCAGCGTCTGATCCATAAGTGCGATTTCCCGCTTCTTTCGAATCTTCCTCTGATCACCATGTTTCTTCGACAGTAGCACATAGACCATCCTCTGCCAATGCTCCGGCAACGTTCCTTCCAGTATGCATCGTTTGGCCACCTCGAAATACGCTTTGCGGCTCGATCTGCACAGCCTCCGTATTAGTTCCAGCGAGGAGAGGGCGCGGCCCACTTTAGCGCCCACTGCCTTGTACCGCGCATGCGCAAACAACTCAGCCTCGAACAATTCGAACGTCAACAGCGCCTTCAGATCGAACTCCTCGCCGCCCGGCGCTCTCAGCTCTTCAAAGCTTTCCATGAAGTGTTCCATGAACGCCTCGAATGCCCCCTCAGGCGATTTGTTGCCGTCCCGATACTCCTCCTGAGCCGCATTGCCGATCGCGGCCGCTTCTCTGCGCACGCCTTCCGGATCGGTGACGAAACCCGCAGTGGGATCATCGCCCACCGCGACAACCGCGACCTTCTCCGACGGCTCGTGCCTCCCGCGCATCATCTCAAACGCCAGCTTTGCCCTCGCCAGCGGGTCCTCCTCGGACTCGGCAGCCGCCACGCGCTGCATAAGTTTAGTCGCTCGGGCTGCGTCCTCGCTGCATAGCCGCGTGTAAAACACCAACTCTCGCCGACATCGGCGGACCAACGCCGTCCACAAGAGCTCGGAGCCTCGATCGACTCCGTCGAAATACCTGGCGTCGTGTCTCAGCTCGCACTTAGGATGTAAAATCCACGCTTGCCGTCTGACCGCTCCTTTGCACGCGCCCATGTCCAGCAGTCGGCGTAGTCTCCAGCGCCACTTCTCTCGTATGCTGCAGTTGTCGTGATCACTGCGCCACCTACGGCCCTGCCTCTCCTCTTCCTCCACATCGACAAGCTCCGCTGCTCCCAGCATCTCGGCGTCCATCATGCCGACAAACTCCTCCATGTTGTCTCCGCACGCCTCCCGGGCCCTCTCTTCCAAGCCCTTAGTGAGCTGCCCATACCTCTTGTGCTGCTCCGCGCTCCATCTGCGCACTCCAGGTATTTTGGGTTTGGGATCGCCTCCGTCGCCGTGCCGCTGCGCGATACGCTCGAAGCACACCGCCGCGTGATCAGACACTTCACACGCCTCCGTGCCCCCGGCCTCAGGTCGCACGATCTCATCGAGCTGCCACCGACCCCGCTCGCCGCCCATCTCGACCCCTCTGTCGAGAATAGACCACTGGACTGAGCCATTCACCACTGCCCTCCGCGTCGCCGCGGCCTCGCTCTCGTCCAACATCGGAATCATACGCACCATTTCGCCACCATTGGTACCATTGCTCCCGTCCTGCTCCTTCCACCCAACAAACCTCGCCCATAGCTTGTCGCCCGCACCCAGAGCATTAGTTCTGCTAGCGTGCGACATGCTTAATCGCCTATTCACGTCGCCCAGCACCATCGCCGAACAGCCCGACCCCGCCACGTCGCTCAGGATCTCCATTTGAGCGGCAAATCTTGCCTCGTCATGGCACCCATGCCACGCAATCAGATTCAGCACCGATCTGTCCGCTCGCTGCAGACACACCCGTAAGACGCGCTCGCCCAGTTTTGTGGCCGCGCCAGCCTGCCTGTCTGAGCTGCAACGTTTGTATTTGCCGACCACGTCGCCTCGTGCCTCTTTGAATTTGCGCAACCTGTAGAATACTGCCACAGAATTGCGGACGCCCTTCCTCCCTTCGCTCGCCTCGCCGCTGGCCACGCGCAGCCCATACCCGCGCTTGCGAAACCATCCGGATAGGTACCTGGCTTGTTTGAGGTCGCAGATAAGCTCGAGGAGCACGCCGGCGTCCACTCGCTTCGTCGACAGCATCGTGTCGATGAACGCCAACTTGTCCATCGCCGCTGCCGCGAAAAAGTATGCTGCGCCCGCGACCACCGCTGTAGCCGTCGACACTGCCAGACCGCGCGTGTTGAACAGCATCACCCGCTCTCGTAGATCCTCGCCCGCCGCCTCCGCTCCAGCCACCTGCATCGCCACCAGCACCAGCACCACCATCGAACTCGAGGCGGGCAACCTGTACAGCGCCGCCCGCTGCGTATCGCGTCTGCTCGCTTCTCCTCTCCCACCACGTTCTCTCCCTCCTCGCCTCCTCCAGCTCAGCCTCCTCGGCCCCCTCCTCTTCCCCGCGCGTGCGTCGCGACTGATGCACACTATAAGTGTTCCCATCGCTAGGATCATGTGTCCAGGCATGATGCATCCCAGGAATGTCCCTCCCGCCACACCCCTCCATTTGTCCTGGCCGAGACCACCCCAACCAAGGGGTGTAGGCGCGCAACAATGGTCATCAGGGTCTGTGGCTCCAGTGCAGCACGTCCATCTCAGGTGTCGGGCTGCCCTTCCGGGGATGCCCCTGGAAGGTCCGCCTTCATCCACCTCCGGGCCGGCCTTTCCTTCGGGTCCTCCGCATCGCCATCTCTCCCCAAGCGTCGTGGTACTAACCCTAGATGCGCTATCGCTCCTATGCACGCTCCTCTCCAATGGTGGCGCGCCTCCCTGCACCATCCACCACGCCAGCTTCGTCGCTCGGCGAGTATGTCTGTTGCCCAGCACTTGTCTAACCGCCAATAGCGTCAGGTGCGCCTCAGCCGCCGTCCACTCGGCGCAAGCCATCACACCGCTCGCTCTGACCACAGGCCACTCGTCCACCGTTGCTCCTTGGCTCCGCTTCTCAAGCGGCCCAACTCCCAGCCTCGCCCTGCCGCACGGTTCAGTCACTGCCTCTCCATGCGCCGTCACGTCGCTGCCCACGCCCACAGATGGGGCCCACGTGCCTGTTGTTGACGTTGTTGTTCCATGCCACCCACTCAGAAAGTTGCCCACCCCTGCAACCAAACAAAAAGGTCCGCTGTTGCAGCTGCAACAGTCGCGTGCATCAGTAACGCTTCTGTTGCACGTTCCGAGTGACGAGGGGGTAACAGTGACCCAAAATCGAATGTTGTGTTGCATTGCCAGTGCCAGACACAAACTCAACAAATGTGCCGTCCAATACCCAATAAGACCCATGGCAGGCGCCGCCACGGTATTCGTCGTATTCCCGTCCCGATCACCCCGCCCAACTCCCTCAGAGGCTGCCCGACTGCGTGCCGCCACCGCAACCTTTCTCCTTCTGGCCTTGTGCACCGAGGCGAACTGCCGCCCAAGCTGCCTCCACATCCGGCGAAGGAGCGCGTACACCACTATCACGGCCCACACCATGCAGAGCATGGGCGTGCCGTGCAGGATACGCCACTCGCGTCGCCGCGCGTCAGCTGCCGCCCAGCTGCTCAATTGCCGCCTGCCATGAATGGGTAACCAGCTGAACGCAAAGTCGCCATTGCCCCCATCCATGTTGAACCCACCCATGCAACCCCGACTGCTGAGATGCCCGCCCACCATACAGTCGCTACCTAAGTATAGCGGCTTACCCGGCGGCGCGTCATCTTGCATGTCGTTGCTGTCGTCGTGCTCAGGGGTGCCCTGGCCGTGCGCGCGCTTCCATGCCGAGCGCTGGTCCTCCGCGGCGTCGTGCCACTCGCTCACCGCGGCCTCCTCCGCCTCCATCGCCGCCCGAACCTCCGCCGACTGCGGCTCCGCCGCCTGACCGCCTTGGCGTGGGCCCACCCGCGCGATAAGCGCGTTGGCGTCGAAGACAGGCGAGCCATTCGCGTTAGTGCCGACCACCACCTGCGGCGCCGAGGCGCCATCCAGGGCGGGCGCCTGCCGCAACGCGAGCACCGCCTTCGGGTCGCTCTGAAGCAGCGACATGAGCACCGTAGCCTGCGCGGAATGCGCCTGCTGCATCTGGTTGAGGCTCTGCATCATGGTAGCCTGCGCAACCTCGCTGCGCCGCGCGTTCAGGTCGGCCTGCGCTGCCGCCGCGCGCTGGTTGGCCTCCATCAGGCTGTAGGCGCGCCCGAGGTCGCCGCGCAGGTTAGCCGCCTGCTCTTGCCCCTCCGCCACCTTGGCGCGTAGGGCCCGCATTTCTGCTGCGCTCGCGTCCTGTACCTGCCGAAGGGCTGCCGTAAGCTGCTCGCTGCGTTCGGCGGCCGCTTGCTCGCTCGCCGCAGCCTGCTGCTTCATCGCCTCCAGGTCGGCTGCGAGCGCCGCACCAGCCGCGCCTCCGCCGCTCCCGATCTCGGTGAAGTTGACTCCCGCCTGCGACAACGCGTGAATCAGCCCCGCCGGCGACGAGCCCGTGTAGACTTTGCAGTTGGCGCCCACCACCATCGCGGAGATCGCCTGCTCGCTCGACAGCTCAATGCAGCCCGCAATGTGCACTGGGGTCGCGCTATCGATGGCCTTGACCAGCTTCATGAAGAGCTCATACTTGTACGAGTTGAGCTTGATGAAGCAGGCCCCGTTGACCACGCAAGTGCGACGATCGCGGTCCTCGCTGATCTCCACCCCCTCCTCCGACGCACGAGCCATGTTGAACAGGGTGCTCACCAGCGCGCCCTTGGCCGTCTGGTCGCGCCCGGCGTGCTCCAGGTACATGTAGATGACCTTCTGCTGGGACACGGGCTGCACCTCGTACAGCGTGGCAGCCTTGCCGTGGATGGAGGGCATGTGCCGCGCCCTCGAGCTAAGCTGCCCTCGCACCACGACGTGCAGCGCCGACATCTTGCCCGGCTCGGTGTTCAGGTCGAGGTAGGCCGCCATGAGCGACGCGTTCAGCCGGTTGTCCTCGCTGTTGGCCGCGTTATCGCACGCGCTCCTGATAGCCTTCAGGGCCTGCGCCACGAAGCCATCGTGAACGAAGCTCTCGCCCAGCGGCATGGTATACACCTTGTCGCCGAACATCGACGAGCTCGGGAGCTTGCCCACGCGCAGCACCTGAGGCACGGCCAGCAGCTTCAGCTGGTCAGCGCCCGGGGCGTCCGACGCCGCGTGCAGCCACTTGTTCAGGTGAGCCGTGGCCTTCTCAGCCCCGCCGTATACTCCTGCGAAGACAAAACCGCCAAAGTTGGCCTCCGGGTTGCCCTTGGCCGTCCGGATGTCGTTGCCGCCGCCGTAGCACGGACCGAAGATCACCTGCAGGATGTTGCTCACGTTAGTCGGTGAGCCGTCCACGCGCGCCCCGCGGAACAGCTCGTGCAACAGCCGCAGCACACCATTGTTAGGGTGTGAGAGCACCCAGAAGTCGAGCTGCATCGCGCCGGTCGGCTGATGCACCACCGTGAAGGGGTTCTTCTCCAGGTGCGTCGCGTCGGCCATGATGAACACGACCGTCGCCAGCGGGTCGTTGTTCTGCGCGTTCACGGCGGTGTTATAGTTCGCACGCAGCTCCTGATCAATGTTCTGGATCAGGGTCACATCCGCACCCAGTTGCCCGCTGCTTCGGGCCGCCTCCGCTTTGGCTATCCAAGCCAGGAAGAGCTTGATCGCCGCCCCTGTCCGGTCCATCAGGTCCTTGTCGACGTCAGCGGCGAAGCCTGTGTCCTTGGTGAGCAGTGCCGCACTCATCAACACCTTCCACATGCCGCGGTCTTCCTCTCCGAAGATGATAGTTTTCCCAGCCTTGATCAGGTTCACGACCGATGCCCATCCCAAGCCTGGTGGGACCACGCCCCGTTGCAGGGCCGCCACCGCGTCCTGAATGCCGTTCAACAACATTTTTCGGTCTTGTTAATCACGGGAGATTCTCCCGTTGATAATAAGTTGGTGTCTCTATATATAGACAGTATAGCCTTTATTACTTACTTTTACTTACTGATGAGCCAGGCGCCGGCCACGGGCAGGGCCGACCAGTGCATGTAGAATCAGCCTTTCTGCAGCGGGGTGCGGGGCGGAGCCCCGCGAGATTTTTTGGCGCTTTTAAGCTCATTCAAGCGATTTTCCAGGCCTCGCAAGTCACGTAATTGTACATGAACAGCCTCAAAAATCTGAACATACATGCACGAGTTCTCAATAAACTACTTTCGCAAAAAAGGGACCAGTATTGAAGGGCTCCCATGAGCCCGAGCCGCCAGTGGTCGAGTGGGCCATGATCGCTTCCACGAGGTCGCGCCTCTGACGGTCGGGC
>ENA-ORDA01002159-ORDA01002159.1-marine-metagenome-genome-assembly--contig:-NODE-2159-length-15323-cov-3.747672_pt1 | contig 15323 bp, 8 predicted proteins | sample MGYA00237778_ERZ508506 | MGnify/ENA primary metagenome ERZ508506 (study PRJEB26177, sample SAMN06267891) | marine metagenome | isolation source: Monterey Bay, California, USA | place: Pacific...
CACACTGGTAGTGCAGGGTCGCCCACCAATTCACTAAAAAACTCAATGAAATCAATGGTGGGGTGCTCCCCGTGGAGTAAATCCAGCCCTAAACATATCAATAGGTTATGATAAAGGTGCTCCCCGTTTTGGCAAAAAAAGACCCCCAACCTTTGCAGTGCGTAACCTAGCCGGGCTGGGGGTAGTTCACCACACTGGGAGGAGAGCGGTGTGGTTAGAAATTAAACTTAATCGGTTCCTAGCTGCCTTCTGTTTCTGCCCGCCTGTCTGCGGCGCTGCATTGGAATACGCATCAGGTTGCTCAGTGGTGCGGGTTTCAGCGCACTAGGTTCACCGTTAAAGAATGGGCGCACGCGGCGTTTAGCTTTCTGTAACTCGCGCCACTCATCCTTCAAGCTGTTCATTTTTTCACGATCTTTCTTACGGTACGCTCTGTGGTAGGCGTCGTTCAGTTCGCCCGTTCTTTCGGTGAAGTATTTTTTAAGCTCAAACTGCTGACCTCTTGTCCACCTAAGTTTGCTAATTTCGTTCGATGGAATACCCAAAGCGTTTACGAGCAAGCTCTTCATGTCTATGCTGCGAGGGTCCAACATCTCTTCACCGTTTTTAAAAGTCATGCCTTCTGTTGATAGCCTGTAAGACTCCAGCATTTGGCGTTGACCCTTGGGCAGTGCAGCTTCTATCGCCTGCATGTAATCGCCACTCTTAACCTTCTCGTAACCTTTAATACCTTGGCGAATTGTACTCGCTGTCGGTCCCGCTATTATGTCAAAGAGGTATGACGGTACGCCCTCGCGTGTTATCTCCAAATCGCTATACGGCTGGAAAGCAAATAAGTTCTGGTGCCCGATCTTACTGGACATGTCGATGCCGAAGAACGCTGGAACACCTCGGGTAAGCAAGTCCGCAACTTTTTCGTCCTCTACGTTGTCTCGTATATACTGTTCGAGCCACTCGTCGTATCCACCCGCAGCTTTTGCTTCGTCTGGAATATCGTCTTCTTCATCTCCAAATCTCATCATGGCAAGCGCCACGATAGGCCCAGCCCAAGGCAAACCTCTAATACCCGATGTAATACCAGCATGAGCCAGTGTAACCCCAAGTGTGCGAAGCCCCATAGCGCGGTCGCCGGGGGTCTCGTTTTCGTAGGCTTGTTGCGCAGCACGTACATAATTCCAAACCATCATCACTTGGTACTTGCGATACTGGAGCGTTAGCTTCGGCATTTTCTTAAACGCCAGTGGAGCGTCTAGTCCGTTAAACGCACCCTGCGTTCGCTGCACAGCGGATACTGCGTACTCAATCGGGCTGGTCATATTGTAATTTTTAAGAACGCGAGGGTTTCTTTTCGCCATTTCAAACGCAGCAATGGCTGTACCTAAGCGTAGATGGCTCTCGACGTAGCGAGCTACTTGAAAGTTTCTATGCACCATACCCGCAACTTTATCAGAACCGGCGTTAAGAGACTTAAACCCTGTGTCAAATCTGTTAAACTGGCGCATGTCTTCTTGGATGCCGACGTCGGCGATACCATACTGTTCAAGCGTTCTCACAAGCTCTTGGTACTCTTTAGGCATAGACGCATCAGTGTTGTCGATTTCAATATTATTTTTAAGGTCTACCAGCCCAGCAGTCGCCACAGTGCCCAACTGACGGAAAAAACCCCCGCCCTTGATAGCGTTGTTGGCGAGCTTTAGCCCCTTGAACATGTACTTCCAAGATTGATTATAAGACTTAAAGTCTCCGTGCAATTTATTGATCGCGATAAGAACCTGCGTAAAGTTTTGCACGTGGTAGCCGGGGTTCGTTGTTAACATGTGAACAGTATTAAACGTGGCGACGCGATCTTGAATTGCGTTAAACATCCCGTCTTGAGGAGCCAACTGTGAGCTATAATGCTCGGAAATTACGTTATAGGTTTCCTGCAAGTTGCCTCGGTCAGCAGCAGCCTCCCGTTTCATTTGCGCCAACGCACCGTGCACGTTACCTGCTTCTTCCATCGTCGAGATCATTTGAGCTTGCGCCGACCCGTGGAACAAGAACGACCGCACCATATCTTTGTCATACCCTGCACGATTTAAACGTCGCGCCCCTGACAGACGTGCGTCCCGCTCATCCATCATAGAGTAATACTGCTCCCGCAGCATTTTACGGAAGGCTTCTTTGCTGTCATCGTCGAGGCCCGATTGCTCGTCAGCGTTCAACTTGCCCATTAACTGCTCAAGAGCGTCTGAACTTGGTGCCCGCGAGGAATCAAACTTGGAATCTCGCTTAAATGCTTCCACTCGAAAGAACTTGCCTTTGTTGTCGATAGAGTTTTGTTCTGCAAAAGTTTTCGCTGCGCCCTCAGTATCAAAGAACTGAACTACATACTGGTCTGGTTGGGATTTTAGCGCCTCAATTTCTTTAGCCAGCTTCGCGTTGCCTTGTGAGTTAGCTAGTTGGCGCTCCATATCGACAATTTTCTTCGATTTTAATACCGCTACATGGTTCCCAAAGCGTTTAAGTGGGGCGTACGGCCCTTCTAATTTTGAAATCGCCCCAAACAAATTCCCCTTCAGCCCAAGTTTCTCCATAAACTCACGCATCCGCTTACGGTTCTTCTCGCCCTGCGCAAACATATCGGCGGCAATACTTTTTTCCTGCTTAGTTAGCCTGCCCCAAGCTACTTTCATTATCGGGTCTACCTTTACAGTGCGACCTTTAAACAGCTCTGGGTGCGTAGTTGTGGGATCATACCCCCACTTCTGGAAGAACGTAGACTTGCCCACAAAGTCATTTAAAAGCGCGTACCGCTCTGGAGCCAACTGACCCGCACGGTTTGCCACGCGCTCATATTCAATCAGCATTTCGTTTTTGACAGCTTCTTGTTTTTTCATTGCGTCGTACGCAGCGCGAACAGAAGGCATTTTCTTTTCAGCGCGAGCGACCAGATCATACAAGAAAATTAAATACTCGCCGGGTGCGGTAACAGCGCCCGCCATCGCGTCGTACGCCTGCGCGGAAGCCTGCCCCATATTACGCTTCACAAAGTCTCGCCCTTTTCTTTGGCGAATAGAAATCTCACCTTTAGAATCTTTTTTCAGCGAGAATTTTTTATAAAGGTCTTTATCTGACGCACCACCTCGACGCGATGCGCCGGTTTTGTTGTTAACAACTGCGCCAGTAACACGGTCCCACATAATATTTGGTATCGCGCCCCCAGTAAATCGGGTCACGCGACGTCGACCTTCAGCTAAAAGACGCACTAACTCGCGACCTCTAACCTTTTCTAGCCTAGACCAGCTGTCCCCATCGACATCTTTTACATCCGTCGACGTCTCTACATCACCGCGAGGGCCATATACTGAAAGAGCGTACACAAAAGGTGTACCTGCTACACCGGTTTCAATTTTATTCAAAGCCAGCGTCATAATTTGTTCTCGTGGCTCGCCGTTGTTTGTGTGACCAAGCACTTCCATCTGCATACTGCCGTTTTTGTCAAACTCGGCTAAAGTAACAATGTCTTTGAACTCGCCCACGGTGGAGTCTTCGCCCCATAGAAACCCTTCTTCCCCGCCACGGTCTCCGTCTTCAATTAAAAGCTCGGCATCATCGGCGACGGAGCGCCCTAAATCTTGTCCAGCGTAGTAAGCCATAACCACGTCCTCGTCGCCGGTTATCGCAGCTGTCTCGACCTGCATTTGCTCAGCGACGCCTTGCGCAGCCCCATGGACAAGCGCGACTAACTCCTCAGCTGAAAGAATTACGCCGTCGCGCTGACCTGTCTGTTTGTAAAAAAACCTAGTCGCTAGGTTACGAAACAAACTTTTGACGTCGTTGAGCCATTTCGCGGCCCGCGACTTGCTTTCGCTGGTTACCTCGACACCTAAATTAACTGCCTCTTCGACCGCGTAAGCAATCTTTTCTATCGACACTAGAGACTCGTGCATACCTGTGGCACGTGCAAAAGCCATGCGGCCCACTACAGCGTCATAAATTTTTCGTTCGGTGGATGTCTCACTCGCAGATGCCCAATCGTCCACTGTCGCGGACAGATCGTTTACCTGCTCATTACTCATTAAGTTCTCAAGCCCTACGTGGACCCCAACCTCGTGGAAAATCACACCGGCCTCTTCTCCAGCGCGAATGTTCTCTGCGATAAAGTGAGTTTTAGAACCGTCTCGTGGGTCAACAAAGCCTTGCGCATTGTCAAGCTCGTCGCGGGTCATGCTGCCACGTAAAGCGCGGAACGCATCCTTAACCGTGGCGTGTATTTGTATCGGGCTGTAGGGAGAGTTAGCGTTAATTCTGAAAACTTGACCGGCGTCGTCTGTGTAACCCATGTTCTCTGTGTCAAAGAGCTTGTTTGCTACCGCTTCAATTTTTTCCACAGAAGATGGCTCGGGAGCAGTATCAGGCAGGTTAAAGAAGTCTATAGCAGGGTCCGCACGACGCGCTTTAGGGCGAAGTGAGAATTTCTTTACCCCCGACTTCGAAGGTTTGTTCGTAAGTTTTTTCCCTCCACGGGACTTTGTGACAACCTTAATAGGCTCTCCGCGAGCGTTTACTGGTCCTCCTGATCCTCCCGAATCCCTGCCGATAACGCCACTAGACGTCTCTCCTGTGCGGTTAACTTCTGCCCCGCCTCCATCCGCGCTTTGAGCGTTGGAATTATTTCCTTCTGGTATTTGTCTCGCATCTTCTGCTGAGTTTCCGGTGACATTTTCATTTGTAGCCTCTTTCGCTGGTGCAAGCCGTTCAAGTTCTCGCTGGTCCTCGTCCAGTTGCGCGTCGTCGTTAGTCTCATTGTACTCGGATACCGACCGCATCCAATCTATTTTCTGGGCTTCACTTAACTGATCGAACGACGGTGCGTCGTTGGAGCTTCGGTCACTCCACTCGTTGCGCAGTTCCGCGTCAAACTCAGCGAGAGCAGCCTGCTCTTTAGCTAGTGTGTCTTGCCGCATAGCTTCAGCGCGGCCTTCTACGATAGGGTCTGCTTGTGGCGCATCGCTTCGTTCGTAAAACTCCGTGATCTGCTCGTCCGTCATGCCGAGCTTTTTGAAACGTGCCGTCTCAGCTTTACGCGCCGCCACTGCCGCCTTGCTACTCGCGCCCTTACTTTGTGAAGCGCCCGCAGAGCTTACAGTACCCATGCTCCCTGTGTTGTTTTCGCCACCGGGAAGTTGTGATTTGTCCAGAACGCTAACAGGCGCGTCTAATTCGGCGGCTGCTTCAGTCGAACCCTGAGAAGTTTTTTTTAACTCCTCTTTGACCTGTGGCACTGTCATGTTGAAGTGCTTGGCGATCTTAGGCGCAATCCGCTTTAGAGACGTCGTAACAATTTGCTTAGACGAAACGCCAGCTTTAGCGGCTACGTCTGTCGCGTTAGTCGCCCCGTCTTCCTGTATGACCGCATCAGCGTCGTTACTGCGCAGAGCAGTAAGAAGCGTATCAAATACTTTAGCTTCGTTTGGAGATAGCGTGGCTTTGAACTCGTCAGACTCCGCAATGATCTTAGACGCAAAATCTACGCCACGGCGAGCTTCGGATACATTGTCAGTCTTTTCCGCCGCTGCATCTACTTCTCGTTGGAAGAGACCGTACTTCTTATCTGTCAACGTGTTAACAAGTTCTGGGTACGTTTCGGTCCAAGTAGGCCCAAGCTCGCGCTCCGCATACGCCACCGCGTTCTCTTCAAGTTTGCTACTAGGGGTAAAGCCCTCTGGCGTGACAGTATTTTCTGCCGCAACCGCTAAGCTGGTGCTTTCCGCCTCTGGGGCGGCGCTCGTAGTATCTACGGAAGGAGCTTCATCTGCTTGCTGCTCGGCGAGCGTTTTATTAACTTGGTTTTGGAAGGCAGTTAGCCCTGTCTTCTTACTTGGCCCGTGAAACCCTTTACCTTGAACAAATCGCATCTGTAGGTCTGGGTGGTCTACTTCCCAATTTTTCCCTAGCTTCTCTTCCGCAAAGGCCCGCATCGTCGCACGTGCTTTAGCTTCGGGCTTCTTAGGCGCGGTGTCCATAACTTCTGGCGCGGGTCCAGCTTCAGTGTTTACAACAGGAGCATCGCCTTTTTCCGCCACGGTAGGAGCGGCTGGCGCGGCTTGGTCAACTTTGGCGTCCACGTTCCCAGCAACTTCTGGTAGGTTTAACTCCAGTTGCCCCGGCGCGACAAGCGCATTGGGGTTATCTAAGTTTAGCGACAGTTGCGGGTTGTTGGCGGTTTGTTGTGCTTCTAGCTCGGCTGCGCGTTGGTCCAGAACCGCTTCATACTCCACGGCCAGAGCAGCTTTATCAATTCCATTTTTGGCAGCGTCTTTAAGAAATTTAGTACGCGCCGCCGCGACCTTATCCTCGGAAAATATCTTCTCGCCTTTAGGATTACCGCCGTTTAGAAACGCTTCAAACGCCTGCCCGATAGCTGTTTCCGGGTTATCTATGTCCAGTTCGTTTCGCTCGTTAAGCTCAGCAGTCTTCTGCGCGATAAAGTCGTCGTCGGTCATAAAGCCTTTAGCCGCTTCCCGGCGACGTCTGTCTTGTAAAGTAAGCTCTACCTCGTTTTGTTGTGTTTCTTCCACCTCAGCGGCGGCGTCTAACTGGGCAGCTTCACTTGCCAGTTCAGTCTCTAGGTCTGTGGCGGACTCATTCTTTTTGCCTATAGCCAACATGGTGGCATCTATCGGAGCGGTAACGCCTTCGGCCAAACCTTCAATGATAACTTCGCCGGGACTTGTTACTTCCCCATCTGTGGCAACCTGCGCCGCCGCCTCGCCCGTACCGCCACCAGCAATCTGAAGTGCTGTGTTGCCCGCCAAACCCTTGACGTTCGATGGCAATTTTGAGCCAAGGCCAAGAGTGACCGCGTCGATAGTCGCAATGACCATACCACGGGTTATACCTCTATCTTTTTGTTCAGCCATGAACTCGGGGTTCTCGACCGCTAGTTTAGCCTGCTCTGGGTTAGATAAATCGTACCCGTACTTTTGAGCCGTTTCGGCCATCTGCCCAAAGCGTTCTTGTGCGTAGGTAGAACCGGCCATGACGGCCATGCCCGCTCGTGGGTTTCTTGTCTTTATTGTTGTGGCAACAGCTGCGGCTAACGTAGGGGCTTGCTCCACACCCACCTGTGCAACGCCTGATAAAACATCGAGTGGTTGGTCTAGGACTTCTTGGAAGCCTGCTCTGAACCCGCCTTCTTCCCCGGCTTCTATAACGTCGGACAACGCGCCAGCGCCGCTGTTGGGGTACTGTTCAGCAAACGTACGATTGCGAACATCTTGCTCAACTAGGTTTTGTGCGGCTAATCCACGTAGGTCTTCTACAGACTCGGAGGCGATTGAGGAGTTAGGGAGATATAACTTTTCAAAAAACGATCTGTCGTCGACGCCCGTCGCTTCTCTCTCCGCCGCCTCCCGCCGTAACTGTTCTTCCCCATCCGCAATCGCGGCAAACTGCTCCGCTTGGTAAGCATCCCAAAGGCCACGCGCCCTGCCGCCCATACGCACAAGCGCGTTGCCCACACCTTGGAAAAAACCCCCTTCGTCTTCTTCTTCCACTGGAGCTTCGACCGGAGCCAGCTGCGACTGAGCGTACGAAATAATTTCTTGTTCCGAAGCTCCGTCGGGAGCATTAACTTTGTATTTCTTACCGTTCGGCCCGGTTACTACATACTGACCCATCAGCTACTCCCGCCTTAATCTTCATCTACTTCCGTCAACGACCACCCATCCTGCACACTAAGGGCGTCTAGGAATGTGCGCCGCATGGTTTGCACAGACTCGGACGATAAATCTGAATCATACGCTAACGCGCTGCGTAGAATTGTAGTAAACTGCTCATCTAAAAATTGCTGACGCTCGCGCGAAGACATTGCCCTGTCAGGGTCTTTCCGATTTATCTCCGCCTTCACCGCCTCGGTCTTGGCGGCAAGGTATGTAATGTTCTCCTTGCTTAGATCGCCAGCGATGCCCCGCTCTTGGATTTGACTGGTAATGTTTTTAATCTGCGCAACGATTTGCTCGCGGCCAATACCGTTCGTAATGGCAGTTTCCGCGATGATTTGCGCCGCCCGAGCATTTTTAACTCCGAGGTCAGCTGTAATAGACTTAATCTGCGCGGCGTCTACTTCTATGCTACTGTCAATTTTCTTTATACTAGCAGCTATCTCAGTTATTCTTGAATCATTTAAATCTATACCAGATTCAGTTGCACCTATATCCACTTCCTGTTTTCGCAAGGCTAGGTTATCTACCGCAGCGCCGATAATATTGGTGGGGTCAATAGCCCTTTGGTACAGAGCGTTAAGGACTTGATCGTTTGCGGAATCTCCAGAGCCACGAGCAATTTCTGTTCGTGTGGCGTCTTCCCCAACGCCTGTGACCGCGTAAGCAATGACGTTGCCTTTGTCGTCTGGAGCGCCGACTTCAATTTGAAAACCGTCAGCCACCTCATTGTTATACCACTTTTGAAACTTAGGCAGACCCCCTTGGATCGCTTTTTTAGCGCTAATCGCCAGTGCATCGCTTTCCGCGCCAATAGCCTCGGCCCCGAACTGCCTAAATGCAGCGATAGCTTGCTGTCTTTGTGGCAACGGGATGGCTTCGTTATTGGTAAGCTGGCTCACAACCCAGTCAGTCTCTGTCTGCCCGTCACCTAGCTCTACCGAACCAAGATCAGTAAAAATCTTTGTAACAGCATCTGACGCCGATTTAGCACTTTGTAAGTTTTCTAGTTCAAACTTCGAAACAGCGCCGCTGGCGTTACTAGCGTTGGCAGCAGCGTTCCTCTGGTTAATCAACGCGTCTGTACTTTTTATTAAACCTTCACCCTGCGCGTATACGGTAGCATCCTCAGTGAGAGCGCCGATCCGGTTGGTCCTGTTAAGACCTTGCAGCTCTGCTCCAGACTTGCGGAGCGCAAGACCGCCCTCGGCGTCACCGTATTTTGTGTAGATGTCCGCTAGTGCATTGTTACGCGCCGTGTCGAGCGCGTCACCTTTTAGCTTCGTCTTGCCGTCTTCTTCGAAGTAGTCTTTTTTGTTGGCACGTCCCACCTCAACAGTTTTACCGAAGTCGGTTACAGTGTCGTTCATCGCCTTGAAGTTAGCTGCAAAATTCTGCCATTTAGATTTACGCGCCATTACGCCAACTCCCTCATTTCTAAGCCGAGCATATCGTACTTAACGCCTTTTATGCCGTTCCACTCGTGGACTGCTTCTGGATAAACTTTCTCCACCTCTTGGGCTATAACGCCCTCGAAGCGACGCGGATCACCCTTGTAGCTAAACTCGTAGATATTTAAGCCTGTGCGTTCGTCGACTCGGATGTGTTTAATGTTTTCTTTAATACGAATGTCAGAGCCACCGAACGTGGTGTACGCGCCCGCCGCTGCGCCCAAGAAGCCGCCAGCGTCAGCCAAGAAGCTGTCTTGTGTATTAATGTATGTCTCAACCTGTCCGTTAAGAACGTTGGCAAGACCACCAAGCTGCATCTGTTGACCCGCACCAATAGTACCAGCGCCGATAGCCATGTTACCCATATAGTTCTGACCAGCTGACTGTGCGTTCTGACCCGCCATAGAGCCAGCGTTAGATGCGCCGCCGTAGGCTGCTGCTGACGCGCCCGCAAGACCACGACCAAGGCCCGCAGCGTCCAGCTGTCGAGCGTAGCCCATTTGTGTGGCACGGTTTCTAGCGCCTGTCATAGCGTTAGCACGTGAAGCCGCTTGCTGTAGGCCCGACGCGTTTTGCATACCAGCGAACCGACCGCTGTTAGGGTTAGCTCCCATAGAAGCCATAGCGCGTTGGTTTTGTTGCTGTGAGATACCGAACGCGCGACCCGCGTCGGCTGCGGCCTGACCTGCCATCTGATTTCTGTAGGCTTCGGTATTAAACCGTTGCGCATCTGCCACAATAGAACGCTCCAAGGGGCGGTACGTGTCTTTTTGATAATTATAATAATCCCGCGCTTGAGCCATTTGCTCGCTTTGCGCCGCCATTTGCTGGTTAGCAATGCTTTCCATAATCGGTGCAGTACGGTCGTATTGCTCTCTCGCGAACGCTAGTTGCTCACGGCCTAACCCCGCTTGGATACGCGCAGCTTCCGCGCTGGCTTCCGCTAATGGAGCGTAGTCGGGGGGTGGGGTATAGTTTTTGCCCATGACCTTTTTCCTCTATGGTAGTTCTCGGGCCACAGCACGAGTATTAATAAATCTTGACCGGATGAACCGGCGTGTTGCATGACGGCTTCAATCTGAAAGCCTATATGAATGTCTAGTTGGAGAGCTTTTACATTATCGGCTTCCACCAACCCCGTTAGCCTCCTGACCCCCATTGTCTCAAACGCGTAGACAAATGCGTGATCCAGAAGTTCTAAAAACATCTTGGTGGGTTTGCTGACCGCGATGTGCACATTGGCGTTGTGTCCGTTAAAATTCTCGAACACGATACCGCTTGTTAACTCACCGTTACGTTCAGCGCCCATAGCGTAGTAATCGTGCCAAAGTGCGCCGTTGGGCATTTGCTCAGCGACCCAATCGCTAACGCGATGCTTATCATCAAAGATCAGTCGCGACGCAGACATGAATACTCCTGTTTACACGTTAACACATAACGACCTATGAAAACAATCCCCTTCTTCACAAGTCAACCCCGTGGCTTTCCGCTGCTCGAACCACCGTGCCGTCCCAATCGTAAAACGCTCCCGCGCTATCGTAGCAATACTGTTTGGCTCTTTTTACATTACCGCCTACGACAGTTACAGCGTAGTAAGTTGTTTCATTGCCTGCGCGGGGCGGCAAGTCAAACGCCGCCTCAATAGTCGCGGCGTCGCCAGAAAAATAAACATCATAAAAATCTGGTAAAACTAACCCACCGTCTAGGTTTGTATGGAACGATTTGGCAAGTGGGGTGCAGCCGTCAGGCAAGAACGTAAAGGTTTCTCCGTTAGCAAACGTATAACACCGGTCGTACTTTTTCCGCAAAGTCATACAATACTTACGACTTCTGGCTATCAATTTTACTCCATCGACCGTTAGTCCCGCCACATCGTCTTCCCACCGAAACGTAGAAATTACATCATCCCCCAACAAATTGTGGTGCGAGGGCGTCGATATAAGAGAAATATCAGACAAGCTCTCAGCGGGAAAAGCTGTAGTAAACTCATCAAGAAGCGCGTGTGGGGCTTTAGACACTTCATAAAAAAGTTTTTCACTAGCGCCGTCGACAAACATTCTTTCTTGCACAGTAGCTGTATCTTGTTCGAAATGCTCGACGGCAGTGCTATCCGCATCGGTAGTAAGCTCTTGTACCTTCGCGTCTAAGTCCGCTTGAGTGTAAGGGTTTGCCATCCAAATAGTATCTACAGAAGTGCGCCTGTTGTGTTTATGGTTTACTCTGCCTCCGTGTAGCCCTTGGTGGTAATCACTGGCGCGGTCTGGGCTGTCTAACCGTTCGCCCTCCACAGAAAAGATTTCATCTGTCTTCACCTCAACAACGACCTTTGTCACGTCGCCCCGGTCTACGGTTTCTAATATGGTTACGGTGCTAGTCATAGTAAGACGCCTTACTCAGTAGGAATGTAACGTCCTCAAGACGATTTCGACTGTCGTCTATGTAGGGGTAGTACGTTCCAGCGGCGGTTCCAGAGTTAGTAAACGCTTGGGTTATAGCGGCGGTAGCAACTAACGCGCCTAACACTATCAAGCTGGCACCAAAAGTAACGAACGCGGCGGCGGCGGCGAGAATTGCTGTAAAAATACTACTGCTATCTTCTACAGATTTCCAAACGTGCCCCGAAGCGTATATGGTGTAGCTAGACTGAAAGTTTGTTTTGGACGTAAAGCGAAACGTGTTTCTATAAAAACAGTACCATAGATCAGACCTCGCCCACGCATAAAAGTACGAATTATACCCTTGCGACTGAAAACCATCACCGTCTGTGTTTTCTCTATGTTCTTGGCAACAATGAGCTAAGGAGGGCGCGTAAAACATAAGGTCAGACGCATTCGATTCCGTACTGGACGTAGAAAAAGTATAGTTTGTAACCGTATCAACAGTAAAATACGGCGACCAGCCGTTAGATTTAGAATTGGTTCGTGCAACAGAGGGAGCGCTGTTTGCCACGCCCGCACTCACTAATTTAAGCGGTTTTAAGCGGGAGTCATATGTTTTGCTGCCACTAGAATTAAACGTCGCGACACCTAAAGTTTCGGTGCCGACATCACGTTGGCTGTTGGTCATGGCGTTATGCGGAGAAAAACAATATAGCTCTGGCCGCGTGTGGCTAGTAGGACTCGAATGTGTGCCGGTTCTTTCCTGCAACACCCAAATATTCCAGTAGTAGTGAGTTGTAGCATCTTGCTCTGTAAGAACAATAGCACAGCGGGGGGCGTTGGTTCCCGTACTATTCGGTTTTATGAAACACATGGGAGGGGGAGACGAGCTATCTCTTGTAACTACTCGGTATTTTATTATGTCGCCGTTTACTTGGCTAGGGGACATATACTGCCCCGCCGTGGTACTATGGTTGGTGTTGTTACCGTCTTTTAAATCTGGAACTTGCGTCGTTGAGATGTACGCCGCTTTTCCTATGTAGTGATAATGGTGAAAATCACTATCTACGATAATCTCACTAGAAGCGTTTTTGAACTGTAACCCTACTGCCATACTATTTACCGAACACCATAAAGAACGTTTTGACCGTATTGGCGCGGTTGCCGTCGTCGTCGTACGCAGCGGTCGGCACGGTCACCGTCAATGTTGACCCCGACAAAGAGTGCTGGTGTACATAGGCTTCGTCGTCACCGTTAACTTGGTTGAGCATGAGCTTCGTAACCACGCGAGTAGGCATAATAGGGACGCCAGTAAACGTGTGGTCTGTGTTGGGGTTGGCGGTGTACGTGCCAAGGAGCGTAAAAGTCGAGTCCTCGGTAGAGTGAACTAAGTTGCCGCTCGCATCGCGGCTTTCATACCCGAATGCCATTAGCTTAGGTCTCCTATCTTAACGCGAACCACGTTGCTGGAGTCGATAACCTTTATGGTATCTCCCGTAATCTCAAGCCGATTGGAGCCAGAGGAGCCGGTAATGTCGAGTGTGCCTCGGAAGGTTGCGTCATTAAGAATAGCGTCTCCGTTTTTGCTAATCGCCCAGCCCGTGTTGTTGTCAGCTATGTATGCTGTAGACGCAATTTGGTTCTCAATTTTGGCAGTGGTAATCGTACCGTCCGCAATTAACGCTGTGTCTATTTCTACGACGTCGTTGGTAATGCTAAACGGTACGACGTCGGTTCCGCCGGGATTGTTTATCGTAAACGCGTCTACTGCGAAGGCCGCACCTGTGGACGTCATTGCAACTTTGGGCGAGGTGATGGACTGGATTCCGGTGTTTACATTATTGGTCTGGTTATAAGTAACCGTACCGCCAAGGTAGATCGAAGCCCCAGCGATAGTGTTACCGTAAAAATCCACGGTGTTTAGCAAACTGGCTGTGATCTTATCAGCAGTTAGACTGCCTATCTGTGCGTTTTTAATTGTGGCGTCAGCAATCATGGCGCTGTCGATGTAAGTACCGGCGGGGACGGTTACGCCGTTGATCTGTGTTGAGCCAGTGGAGATAATAAACGGAACTTCTTTAGATAGATTTATCGTACCGGTAGCAGCTGGATACGCCGCCGCCATACGCTCGCTGTAACTTTGCCCGTTTGCGGAAGGTAAATCCGGTAAATACGTGTAAGGGATTTCATCACTACGCCCTGAAACAACAAGAACTTTTCCAATAGTAGAGGGCTGTAAATAATTGCCCTTTGAAATTATTTCGTAGGTATTATTTATGCTGCCCATGCCCTTAATAGTAAGTCTATCGCCTGACGTGTGAGTGTAGCTATCCCACATGGCGTTGGGAATTTTTATGAACCTACGGGTGTTAGGCGTTGCATCAAAACAAAGTGTAATAGCACCACCGGCAACTGTCGGGTTCACAACGGAAAACCGATCTGCGGCTACCATAAAGTCACTTACGCGAGCGCCATCTACCGTAGTTGAGGCTAATCCAAACCCAGAGACATGCCCATTGTTGTCAATCTTTACTGTGTACTGACCCTCTAGCCCGTTAATAGACGTAGCGTTAGTTTGGATAGAGGTTGTGTTCCCGCCTGTCGTGGTTTGCAGGGTTGTTATGTCTGATGCCAGTGACGTATCAGCATTGGTTCTTGCGGTTGTCTCAGCAGAGATAGCGGAAGCGTTGTTGCCAACCGTAGTTGCAAGAGTAGTGACGGTCGAAGCGTCAGCCTTTAATAACAGTGCATTAGTTGTATTTGTTGCTTCGCTTAATATTCGAGCATCAACTGACCCCGCTAAAGTAGATGTGCCGTCTATCAGATCAATTCGAGAGCTGAGAGATGCGGCAAGCTGCGTGCCAGTAACCGCGCCCGAAAGCACCGAAAGTAGGTAGGTGGGGCTAGTTCCTGTTGTGCCTTGGGTGCCATTCGTGGCGTTGTAAGCACTCGCAACTCCGTTTTGATTTACGTTTCGCGCCCAGTAATACCTTGAAGCGGTCTCACCTAAGTTGTGCGCAAAACTGTTGCCCGCTGTCATACCCACAAGGACTGCTTCACCGATAACGTCTGATGTGTGCGCCCAAACCTCAGTATAGGCGTGCCCGCTGTAATTTGGAGCAGTCCACGCCACAATAATATTGGCAAGCGCACCGGACGTACTTAGATCGCGCGGGGCGCGAGGAGCCTCGATTATACCGTTTACGGGAGCAAACCCGCCACCACTTCTATTTTTTACTACTCCCGCAGCGATAAGCTGCCGCGCTGTTACAACGGCATCCGCCCCGCCGCCGTCCAACACTTCACGGACCCTTTGAACAAACTGTTGAAGGTCTCTTGGAAGCGGGGACGATACTGAGGGGATATTAGCCACTGGCAAGCTCCGTCATAGAATTTGCAATAGAGAGCGAGAACACTTCGTTTGATCCTTCGACTTGCATCTCCAGGTCGCGTCCCACTTTGGAAGGGAGCCTAAACGGGTCACGGTTTTGCACGGTCTGGGTGTGATACAACGTGTTATCTAGGTAGAATTTCAACGTCATGGGGTAGGCTTCAGCTTCCAGCTGAGCGCAAGAAAAGCCCATCACCTGTGGGAGTGAAAACTTTTTGGACCGCCAAATATACGACTTTGCGCTGCCTGTACCCCAGACTTTTACTTTGTTGCCGCTGTCGTTTACCGCCAAGAAAAGCTTGTCTCTGAGCAAATCGTGGTAGCCCGCGTCTGCGTAAATGTTATGGAGGATAAACTGCCCGCTGCGCACATCGAAGATAAACCCACCACTCTGCGT
>ENA-ORDA01002164-ORDA01002164.1-marine-metagenome-genome-assembly--contig:-NODE-2164-length-15300-cov-4.468633_pt1 | contig 15300 bp, 19 predicted proteins | sample MGYA00237778_ERZ508506 | MGnify/ENA primary metagenome ERZ508506 (study PRJEB26177, sample SAMN06267891) | marine metagenome | isolation source: Monterey Bay, California, USA | place: Pacific...
TGTCTATGTTTATTGTGGCAGCGGCTTTATTGGGTGAACTGGTGGCTCCAGTCAGTCAGAGAATGGCTGAAATTGAGCAATCACAGTACAAAGGCGTGGCCTCAACTAATGGGTTTTGGTTGCGAGAAAATAATGATTATATTTTCGTTCAATCTGTGCGCTCTGATGGGGTCTTGCAAGGTGTTGCAAAGCACCGTTTCAAAAATCATAATTGGCAACAAACTGTGGTTGCAGAGAAAGGTATATTTGCTAATCAGCAGTGGACTTTACATGACTTACAAGAAGTATCTGTTGAAGGACAGAATGTGCTTCAAAAAGGTCAGTCCACTGCACCTTGGTCAGTCTCTTTAAAACCTCACCTGCTGTCCATCTTAAGCATGGACCCACAGCACTTAGCAATTGGTGATTTAGTGGAATACAGCCAATATTTAGATCAAAGCGGGTTAGAAGCAGCACCTTATGAATTAGCTTATTGGAAAAAATCCTTGCAACCTTTGGGTACTTTATCCCTAGTTTTTGTGGCTATCTCCTTCGTCTTTGGCTCTACTCGAACCGTGACCCTAGGTCAAAGAGTGTTAGTGGGCGTATTGGTTGGTTTAGCGTTTAACTACGCTCAAGCCGTTTTAGGACCCGCCAGCAGTGTTTTTGGGTTTACTCCCTTGCTCGCCTACTTGTTACCTATTTTAGTGTGTTTTATTAGCGGCTTATGGCTGCTTCGTAAAGCGGGCTAAACTTCATTTTTAGGCAGTTGAACAATGCGGCTGTTAGACCAGTGATCGTGCCAGCTTAATTTGTTGTTATCGAACATGATCCACCAATAGCCCATGCCAAGAGCAGCGGCGGAAAATATAGCAGCCATAAAACGTAATAGCGCTTGTTTAGCACTCAGAGGCTGGCCTTGATCTGATTCTACCCTCAAGCGCCAAGCGATCATACCGAGCGTCTGCCCAGATTGGGTCCAAAATAAAGCAAAAAACAAGAAAGTCACAAGAAACACAGTGCTCTCATAGATTGGACCAGTGACGGCTTCTCCATCATTAAAGAAAAGAAATACATAGCTTATCGTCATCCAGACAGCGATGACTAGCAAACTATCATACATCATGGCCAGCAAGCGCTTTACTAAGCTAGCATTAGGATGGTTATGGGAGGTAAAGCGTCTGTTACTCATAAACTTGAAACCCGAAGGGTGTTAAAAATTAAATTAAAATACTCAACCATGGTTTAAATCGTTGGGTCAAAAGCGCTTATTATGATAGCACAAGTAAAGGTTACTGCGAGTTCAAGTGAGTTGATCAAAAGTATTATTTGAGTTGAAGTATGCGGCTTTGCAAGTTGATCTTGTCTGATCTCATACTGGAACAAGAATTGACTGGTTTTCAGCCTGAAATTGAGGCACTTTACTTTAATCTCAGCTCAGAGTTACCCCTATGGGCAACTAAAAACTTAGCCATAATGATGGAAAATACATGCAAGAAAATAATAAAAAGCGCTGTGGCTGGCCGACAAAAGATGCACTATATCTCGCCTATCACGATCAAGAATGGGGTCATGCTGTGCATGATGATACGCGATTATTTGAACAGTTGGTGTTAGAAGGCGCCCAAGCTGGACTGTCTTGGCTCACCATACTTAAACGGCGGCACCACTATAAGCGAGTCTTCTGTCAATATGACATGAACAAGTTGGCTGCATTTACTGAGGCTGATATTACCACTGCCTTGTTAGACAAGGGCATCATTAGGAACCGTTTGAAAGTCCTAAGCGTCGTCAACAATGCTGCAAAGTTTATTGCGGTACAAGAAGCATTTGGCAGCTTTGACGCTTATATTTGGGATTTCGTTGGAGGCGTTAAAATAGTTAATCACTATAGCAAAGACGCTGATGTGCCAGCCCAAACCGAGCTTTCTAAGCGGATTGCCAAAGATTTAAAGCGACGCGGGTTTAAGTTTGTTGGACCGATTGGCATGTATGCTTACATGCAAGCTATTGGCATGGTTAATGACCACTTAATCCATTGTTTTTGTCATTCAGAGTGCAGCTAGGACTCACTATGGTACGCATATTTGGTTGGGTCTTGGGACTAATACTCTTAATCTTGGGAAGTATATTTTTGTGGGTGACATACCAACAAGCGGAACATTTAGTGCATCACCCTTTGCCTTCGCGAAGCCTTTTCAAATCTGCACCACAAGATTTCGATTTGCAAGTCATAGAAGTCGAGTTAATTAATTCGGACAAGCAAAAGCTGCATGGTTATTTTTCAGGCAGCCGCAATGGCGCCTTCGTAATGTTACAACATGGCTTCAAAAATAACCGAAGTGAGATGTTCGAGGAAGCGAAAATATTGCAGGATGCAGGCTATGGTATCTTGATCACGAGCATACGTGCTCATGATTTTAATGATGGGGATAAAATCACTTTTGGTATCAAAGAAATAGACGATTTACACGCTTGGTATCATTATTTAATACATCAAAGAGGCGCTATAAAAAATCGAGTTGGTTTATTGGGTAACTCTTTGGGTGGATCCATAGTTATTAACTATGCCGCTTTTAATCAAGACATTGCCGCTGTTGTTGCAGTCAGTGCATTTTCTTCCTTGCAGGATACCATTAATGTTTCAGTGGAATATTTCACTGGCCTACCTGCCTTTCCCTTTGCCCCCATGATTTCATTTTGGGCAGAATTTATACTCGGAGTTGATGTTGAACAGGTCAATGCCACCAAGGGCGCTGCGAGTTTGTGTAATACGCCTTTGTTTATAATGCAAGGTGGTCAAGACATCGTTATTTCGGCGGAGAGTGGCCAATGGCTTTATGATAGTGCTTGTGGCGAAAGAACCCTTTGGTTTGAAGAAACCCTTGGCCACACTGCCTTTGATACGAAAAGACCCGACGAGTTCAGGCGTCGGGTGATTGAGTTCTTTGATCAGTCTTTATTGTAAGGAGGCGCTTAAAATTTTGAGCCAATGCTTACGTTAAAGCTAGAGGACGTCGCCTTAGTGCTAGTTTTGGCCAAAGTTGTCACCTTAGATCTGTAGCCAATATTTAGTATCAAAGCATCCATGAAACCTATATTTAAATCAAATCCAGTTTCTAAATCATCAAATAGGTTAGAGGTGCTAGTGCCTAGTTTGAGTGCTAAACTCGAGGACTCGCCTACACTGATGTGGTGCATTGCACCCAGCATCATTAAAGTTTCGCTATTAGTCCCTACCTTTGCTCTGTTGCCACTAAAATAGGTGGATGTATTTTCCCCCAACCGATAACGCACGCCAAGGTCCATGAAGCTAATGGAGTTATCAGCGCTACTGGGCGAGGCACTGCTGGAACTCAGCATGAAGCCTAATTTTTCACTTAAAGCAATGTCTGCGCTAATTTTCGCTTTTGTTCCACTGAGGGAATAAAGGGTACTATTGACGTAGACTTTTCCACTATTTTTAGTCAAACCAGCAGTGGCTTGATTACCTGTCGCCATGCTTGTGACAGGTATGGATAACAAAATTGCCGTGGCAGCTACTGTTGCCACTGAACTTAATTTTTTCATCTTCACTTTTCCTTAATTATTCCATTAACCTTTAAAACTAACGTTATTATGACGCCACAATGCTTTTCGTGCAATTCAGCAGGCTGTATTATTTTGATTCATGTTCAGGTCAAAAGATTCACCCAGAAAGCCGTGAAAGGCTTGTATCATAGTCACATTGTCGAAATTAATTCATGGAAATCAGCCTTGTGAACTTATCCAATGCTCTAATAACACGCCGTGTATCCTGTGCCTCAGTTTACCAAGCTGCATCGGTGGCAGGATTATGTTGCCCTGTATGTGGTGCCGCCCAAGAAGATGAGCTCCAAGTTTTGCGGCCGTGTAAACACCTCGCCTGTTGTTACGACCAAGAAGCTCAGCAGTTTACCTTTAAGAGTGACGACTTTAAGCAACGATTAGCAACAACGAAAATTTCCCTTACGGATGAGTTAAACGCTCAGGTGTTAGCTCAACTAGGCTATGAAGATGAGCTCTTAGCCCTAGAACTCACCCGTGCAGGTTGCTGGAGTCGCGAATTATTTGCGTTTAACTTTAATGTGAGCTAATGAACGTTTATTTGCACCTTAGTGAGACATGCTTTCTAATGGGGAATTATGGTTAGTTCGTTATTAGGTTTCTTTCATGTCAAACACCAAATATCACATCTTACAACTTGATTCCTTGGAGGATGGGGTCACACTCTATGTGCACCTGTGGCCCATTAAAAATGCCACAGGCTGGGTGCATATTATGCATGGCATGAGTGAGCATGGGGGGCGCTATGATGGTTTAGCTAAAGTCCTTAATAGTGAGGGGTTCAATGTCAGTGCTGGCGATCATCGAGGTCATGGGTATACTGGCAAGGGTGTTAATACCTTAGGTCACTTAGCCAACCAAAATGGTTGGAATAAAGTGGTGGTAGATCAGGCAGAGATCATTACTCATTTGCAACAGCAATGGAGTCAACCACTCACCATCTTAGGACACAGTATGGGGTCTTTTTTGGCCACTCGAGTGGCCCAAAGATATGCTAAAAAATTAGCTAATCAACTTCAAGGTTTAGTGCTTTCGGGGTCTAACTATAGTCCACCTTGGTTATTTAGAATAGGCTCTGTAATCGCCTCATTTGAGAGGTGGCGTCGGGGACCATTAGCTCAAAGCCGGCTATTAGACCAGTTATCTTTTGGCAGTTTTAATAACAACTTTAAGCCCCTTCGCACACCGAAAGATTGGATCAGTTCAGACTCAGTAGCGGTGGATACTTACATCGCAGACCCCCTAGCGGGTCATGGTATTAGTAATCAGTTTTGGTATGACTTTCTGCTCGGTCTGGCTGAATTGTCTGAGCCAGAATCTATGTCTAAAATCAATAATAATTTACCCATATACCTTTTTTCAGGTGATAAAGACCCTGTTGGAAAACAAGGTAGAGGAGTGATTGCTCTGCAAAAAGCCCTACAACGGGCAGGCTCCAAACAGGTTGATTGTTGCTTATATCCCAATGGTCGACATGAGATGCTGAATGAGTTGAATAAGCAGCAGGTGATTAAAGATTTGTTAGTTTGGTTGCAAAAAATTGTAAAAAGGTAAAGTTTATTCAATAGAATGAACGTCACTTAATCAAAAGTTTTGATGAATTTGATGATGGTTATTACCCGAGTATGTACGTTGGAAGTTGTTGTGGTTATTGAGTCTGTTTTAGTTATTTTATTTTGACTATTTTTGCATCAATCATAAACAAACCCGTTGCTTGCTCGAAAATTCACTAAATTAGGTATTTACGCTATAATTTGAGCTTTGTATTAAAGCCTACTGGCATCGTCAAACCGCCCAAGACTAGTGCTAAGTATGGCATCACGTGAATATTTGATACGGCAAACGGCAGAGGAAAAGAATGACACTGACGACATGGTTTTCTCTGGTTGCAATTTGCTGCTTAGGGGCAATGTCCCCTGGACCCAGCTTAGCCGTTGTGTTGAGGCACACGATTAGTAACGGCCGCGCCCATGGCATAGCGACAGCAGTGAGTCACGCAGCAGGAGTTGCCTTATGGGCGTTGCTTACCGTTTGGGGACTGGCCCTGTTAGTGGTTGAATGGCCTTTGGTGTATCAGTTATTGACCTATGCGGGAGCGGCCTATTTGATGTGGATGGGCATTAAGGCTTTGCGCTCAAAGGGTGCGGGTCCGATGCATATCGAACCTTTGATTGCACCTCTTGGCGAAGCAGCTAGAGACGGATTAATGGTGTCTTTATTGAACCCAAAATTAGCCTTTTTCTTTATCGCGTTGTTCTCTCAGTTTGTTTCTGCCGAGTTAGTTTTAGCGGACAAACTAGTGATGACGGGTACCGCTGCGATCATTGATGCTGGTTGGTATATTATTGTGGCACTGGCCTTGTCGCACTCCACGGTACTTGAAAAGTTACAGTCTAAATCGGCCATCATCGACAAAATCAGTGGAGTCATATTGCTAGGTTTGGCCTTGCGGGTAGTGACTTTATAGGGCTGTCATGGGCTGTAGCCAATTATTGGTGGGATAATTACAAATGGCATCTACCAAATGCAGGGTAAAAGCTTGGCGTGATTTTTCAGAGGTGTTGGCAGCGCTATAATGGGGCAGTTGCCCGTGTAAAATAATGAGGGTGCCTGCGGGAACTTCTAGTAACTCCAACGGTGTTAAAGGCCAAGGTTCATCATCTAATATTTCAAATTCTGTGCCTCCATTTTTTGATAACTTAAAACGTTGTTTTAGCGTAATTTTGTGACCACCCTTAAGGGCCTGTAAACAACCATTGCTGGCTGTCGCATCTTCTAAGGCGAGCCAAAATCCAATACAACTTTTAGATGGCTCTGAGAGAAAATTTATAAATGATTATGATACCGTGATAATGAGGGCACATTGCAAAAACAATACAACTAGAATTGGTTTTGGTGAATGTATAGGCCAAATTTTACCATCTAGATAGAATAAAAATATTCTTAAAAGGATCTATCTACAAATCTTTTTAAGAATGTTTATTCATCTTCAGGAGGATAACCATGGATTTTCTCAAAGACTTCATCAAAATTAGCTCTAAGGTAAGAGTTAAGTTTCTTTCGATAGTCGTCTTTTAACCAAGTAATGAAATTATGGGTACTTTTAGATATGCATTTAGAATACCTGTTAATTCTGTCATCTATTTCCTCCCCTAGCATTTTTGCTAATGCCAACGAATCATAAACGTCTTCACTGTTCTCTATACATATTTTAGCATGATGAATGATAGATCTTTCTAGTACTTTTTTTGATGACTCTCCAGATCTTATTGTAGATAAATATTCCTTTTTAATATCAAAATAAAGTTCATCAGACTTTGAAAATTCGTTTTTGATTTCTGGAGGAAGTTCAAATCGAAATGCTCCTTCAATTTCTTCATCAGATAAAATAGCATCCAAATAGTAGTCTGGAGCCTTGAACATTCTCTGCCAGTCTAAATCTGCTCCCCAAGGTCCAAATCTGTGAAAATTATTACCTAAATCTACAACATTAAATGTAGACTTATTATTTAAGATTCGCGAACCACGACCTATCATTTGATAATATAAAGTCAATGACTTTGTGGCTCTATTTAAGATAATAGATTCAATCGTAGGTTCATCAAAACCAGTGGTTAAGATACTTACAGAGGTAATGATTGCATTAGGAGTTTTTTTAAACCATTTAAGAATAAAATCTCTTTCTTTTTTTGTGTTGGTATTATCTAAATGTGCAATTGGATATCCAGCTTTTTTAAATGCATGAAAAACTTGAATGGATGTTTGAATTCCGTTATTAAAAATTAAAGTTTTTTTACCTTTAGAAGTTTCCTCGTAAGCGCCAACTAACTTAGACAACATATCTACGTTAGTATACAAATCTTCAGATGATTTTACTGTATAATCTCCGTTAGCTCCAACTTCTAATGAAGTTAAACCAACATTATAAGAAAACATATTTGCACTTGCTAAATACCGATTCTCTATTAAATCCTCTATTGTTTCACCCACATATAATTCCTGATAATTTTCATACATGGGTAATTTAATGTTTGAGCTTAGAGGAGTAGCTGTTACACCTAAAATAAAAGAATCATCAAAAAATTTAAAAATTTTAGTAAATGAATTGTAGTGTGCCTCGTCTACTATTACAAGCCCAATATCAGATATGTCTAATTTGTCATCATTTAATCTGTTTTTTAACGTTTCTACCATAGCAACAAAACAATCATAGTTGTCTTGATCATCTAATTTTGCAGTACTGTTAATGACTTTATTTGGAACTCCAAATTCATTTAACATGTTTGAAGTTTGTTTGCTTAATTCAATACGATGAGTTAATACTAAAACTTTCTTATTGAATTTAGAAATATAACGTCTTACAATTTCAGAAAAAATAACTGTTTTTCCACCACCTGTTGGAAGCTGATATAATAAATGATAATCTTCTACTGCACTATCAAACTTTTGGAATATTTCTTCAATAGCAATTTTTTGATAATTATAAAGTTCTTTTCCAGTGGTTACTTTTATGGTATTGGTTTCTGACAAAATTTATATGAAATTTAAAATGTACATTAAAGGTAATCTTGAAGCGTTATGTTTGTGATATCTTGATGCGATGTGTTAAATATGGAAACTTCATTTTTTATTATTAATAATTGGGGAGATTGATGTGTAACCTTAAAAGTTGCTCCTACCTCATCAGAGATATCTCGGTAATTAAGCAAATCTAAATAATAAGCCTTGACATTATTCATTGAATCGTCAAACATATTTTCAAATCTTTTAATAACCATTTTGCTTATAATACAACGTGTTGAGTGTTTGAATATAAAAACTGTTTCTAATTTTGATTCCTCTTTTATTTTTTCAATCTGATTCAAAGAATTTAAATCTATCCAGTTATTAAAAGGTTCTTGTGCCTTTGCATTATTCCTTTTAAAAAATTTTTTCAACAACCTCATAATTATAAATTGGTTAACAAAAATACAATCTATAATTTAAAATATTTTAAGAATACCCTAATATTTTATCAGTACCTTATTAATTATTCAAGGGTATTTATTTTATTTATATTAGCATTCAATTAACATTTATTAATAATGAAAAAAAATATTTTAGTCATTTGTTTTTCCTTAATTTCTTTTATTTCTTATTCACAAGAGGTGACCACCTATTATTTTGTTAGACATGCAGAGAAATCAAGATTTAATAAAACTGACAGAAACCCAAATTTAAGTTTAAAGGGATTTAAAAGAGCAGAAGCATGGAAAGAGGTTTTCTCTAACATTTCTTTTGATGCCATATATTCAACAGATTACACTAGAACTAGGTTAACAGCTAAACCAACAGCAGATAGCAAAAACTTACCTATTTTAATATATAATCCAAGAGATATGTATTCAAAAACCTTTCAAAATCAAACAGAAGGTAAAACTATTTTAGTGGTTGGACATAGTAATACTACAAATGTTTTTGCCAATAAAGTATTAGGTTTTGATAAATATGAAGAAATTAAAGACAATAATAATTCGAATTTATATATTGTAACTGTAATGAATGGAAATTCATCTTCAATATTGTTGCAAATTAATTAAAAACTAGTTCAATTTTTTTTAAAATAATTTCAGAAACTTTAGTCAATTTATCATTTTCATAAGCCTTATCTAAACTAGATAATGAAATATTAGAATTTTTTGGTTTGAAATTATTATAATCAAAAAAACACACTCCATTAATTACATGTTCTTTTTTAACTTCTCTGAAACGAACTCCACCCCCATTCACTTCAAATTTATATGCTAGATAATCAATTTTAAAGTCTGTTTTAGACATCCAATAAACGAAGACATCTTCATGGTCAATTCCTCCATTTTCTTTAGAAAAAGAGATTTCAATTTTATAATATTCTTTTCCATTAATTTTAACTTCATTAAGTAACTTCTTCTGAACAGCTTGATCATTTAAAGAATAGGGTAACGTAGAGAAATAATGAACTGAATTAACAGATTCAATATACTTAGATTCCATAGAGTCTGAAACAGTAATTAATTTTGAATTTAATAATCTCCTAAAACCACTGTTTGATAGTTGATCTTCTATTTGTGAATTATTTCTTTTAGACCTTCTACTAAAAATATAATCTCCAGAATTTCTAGTGGCTGTATAATGATCTTTCCTAAAATCAAATGAAAGTGAAGAGTTAGCTAGCTTATCGACTCCTGATGATATAATAGATTTATCTATAATTTGTTGAGCTGTAAGTGGTTTTATTTTTGAATTACACGAAATAATTAACACGCACATTAGAAAAATATGAAATAAATATTTAAAAAAATGATCATTACAATATGTTATTTGAAAACTCATTGATTAACTATGTTTAAAAGTGCCCTAAAAACGTATCTTTGTTTAGGATTTATAAAGTAATGTTCAAAAGTAAGATAAATCTTAATGGGAGTTCAAAAAAACATTAACATACAAAATAAAAAAGCTCGTTTTGAGTTTGAAATTCTAAACAAATTTGTTGCTGGAATCCAATTGACTGGTACTGAGATTAAATCTATAAGACATAGTAAAGCCAGAATTACTGAAAGTTTTTGTGAGTTTAATGAACGTGGAGAATTGTTTGTTGTTAATATGTTCATTGAAGAATACATGTATGGTCACCATTACAATCACAAGCCAACAAGTGAAAGAAGATTACTCCTTAATAAAAGGGAATTAAAAAGTTTAAAAAAAGAGATAGACACAAAGGGGAATACTATAGTACCTCTAAAATTATTTATCAATGATAATGGTTGGGCTAAACTTGAAATAGCCCTGGCTAAAGGAAAGAAAATTCATGACAAAAGAGAAACCATTAAAGACAGAGATAATAAAAGGGATTTGGCTAGGATAAAAAAAGACTTTTAAGTTTTCTTATGAAAATTATCATATTAGTAGGTGTTTTATAAATGACTATTTTTAAGTTTAAATAATGTTAAGAAAAAAATTATCTAAATTCAATATTATTTTAGCCTCTGGTTCTCCAAGAAGACAACGCTTTTTAAAGGAATTGGACATTCCTTTTACTATAGAAATTAAAGAAGTTAACGAAATTTACCCAAAACATTTAAAAGCAGCAGAAATAACAGATTATTTAGCAGATTTAAAATCTAAGTGTTTTAATAATTTAAAGTCTAATGATTTGTTAATTACATCTGATACAATAGTTTGGTTTGAGGAAACAGCCCTTGGAAAACCAAAAAGTAAAAAAGATGCATTTTTAATGCTCAAAAAAATGTCAGGAAAACAACATTATGTTTATACATCCATTAGCATAAAAAGTTGTTTTTTTCAAAAAATATTTAATGATGTAACCGTTGTTGAATTTGAAAAATTCACAGATGAGGAAATCAACTATTATTTAGAAGAATTTACTCCTTATGATAAAGCAGGTAGTTATGGCATACAAGATTGGATTGGATTAGTTGGTGTAAAAAAAATAACTGGAAGCTATTTTAATGTAATGGGTTTACCTGTTCATAAATTGTATAAAGAATTGCTGAATATTACTCAATAAGGTTTAATTAATAACTTATTTTTACCATAAATAACAACACTATATAAAGATGAAAAAATATACATATACTGAAATGAAAGATACCAGATCTGGTTTTGGTGATGGTTTAACTGAGTTAGGAAAAACTAATCCTAATGTAGTTGCTCTATGTGCAGATTTAATTGGTTCATTAAAAATGAATGATTTTAAAGAAAATCATCCAGATCGTTTTTTCCAGGTTGGTATAGCTGAAGCAAATATGATGGGTATAGCAGCAGGTTTAACCATTGGAGGTAAGATTCCGTTTACTGGAACTTTTGCTAATTTTTCTACTGGACGTGTATATGACCAGATTAGACAATCTATTGCCTACTCAGATAAGAATGTGAAAATATGTGCATCACATGCTGGATTAACTTTAGGGGAAGATGGAGCTACACACCAGATATTAGAAGATATTGGACTAATGAAAATGTTGCCTGGAATGACAGTAATTAATACTTGTGACTACAACCAAACAAAAGCAGCAACTATTGCGATTGCAGATCACGAAGGTCCGGTTTATCTTAGATTTGGTCGTCCTAAAGTACCTGTATTCATGCCAACAGATCAGCCATTTGAAATCGGTAAAGCAATCGTATTAAATGAAGGTACGGATGTGACTATTGTTGCTACAGGTCATTTAGTTTGGGAATCTTTACAAGCTGCTGAAAAATTAGAATCTGAGGGAATAAGTGTAGAAGTCATCAACATTCATACAATAAAACCTTTAGATGAAGAATCTATTTTAAAATCGATTTCTAAAACTGGTTGTATAGTTACAGCTGAAGAGCATAATAAACTTGGTGGTTTGGGAGAAAGTGTTGCAAGATGCTTGGCAGAGAACAACCCTATTCCACAAGAATTTGTAGCCGTTAACGATACTTTTGGTGAGTCCGCCACACCTTCTCAATTAATGGAAAAATACAATATAAACGATGAAGCAGTCGTAAATGCAGTGATGAAAGTTCTTAAAAGAAAATAAAATGAAAAAAACAGTATTAGTTTTCCTACTTTTAATAGGAATAAATCACCATTCAAACGCACAACTTAACTATGGAGTGAAAGCTGGTATTAATTATAATTCAGACTCTTTTGAGGATGCTTCTGATGATGTATTGAATGGAGCAAAGACAAAAACAGGTTTTCATACAGGATTATGGATTAGAGCAAAATTACCTGTAATAGGATTTTATATAAGACCAGAAATTATATATACTGAATTAAATAATAGTGTAAACTATAAGGGTCCATTTTCTGCTTCTGAAAATACAGATTTTAAATTTAGAAAAATTGATGTACCTGTATTAGTTGGAAAGAAATTCTTAGGAATAGGTAATGTTTTTGCTGGGCCATCTTTTCAATATATTATGTCATCAGATTTTGAGTTAAACGATTTAAGAGAGGTATCTACTGAAAGTTTTTCATTAGGTATTCAGTTAGGTGCTGGAATAGAATTAGGTCGTTTGGGTTTAGACATTAGATGGGAAAGAGGTTTGTCTAAAACTGAAATTGTTTTTGTTGATGATACTATATTTGATAGTAACTTTAATTTTGATAGAAGAGTAAGTCAGATTATTTTTGGAATTTCTTATAGATTCAGTAAAGTCAAAAAAGATTAATAAAAAAAAGCTCTTGAATTTTCAAGAGCTTTTTTGTTTTTTAAGTTACTTTACGTCTGGATTTAGATAATCAGGTAAAGAAGGATTATTTGGATCATTAAAATCATTGGTTGGATCTCCATCAGCACCACCTTCATCTTTTGTTAAAACACCATCATTGTCGTCATCTGGATCAGAAAAATTCGGAAAACCATCACCATCAGTATCGTCATTTCTAGGATCACCATCACCGTCAGGATCTTCCAATATAGATGGGACAGAATCAAAATCATGATCTGTATTTTCAACTAAATCATATAATTCTATGTAAAAAAGTAAACTTGAACTCGGTGGAATACTTGAAGTAGCAAATTTACCATAAGCTAATCCTGATGGAATAAATAATATTCCTTTTCCTCCGTTTGTATATGTTATAGGGCCATTGTTGGTAACATTCTCTCCGCCTTTAAAATTTGTAAAACCATGAGACCACCCTCTAATTACAGAATTTAAAGTTAACCATATTGGTTCAATTGTTCTTTCATCAAAATCTATTAATTCGGTTGTTGATTCTAAATATTTTCCTTTGTATTTCACTAATATTGAATCAACTTCAGTAGGGTGACCTTTTTCAGGATTTGGACTTCCCTCCTCTTTAACAAAAATGTATAGTTTGTAATCTACATCTAACTCCGTAACATCTTGCGTTATCAGCCTAGAGTCGTTTATAAGTGCTGTTGCTCCTGTTACTAATGGCCTAACCGAATCTATTGCATCATTGTAATAATGTTTTCCTAAAAAATCAACTAGTGAATCATTATCAATGATCGCTTGTCCAGCATAATCAAAATCATCAACAGGTGCTCTAAAGGTGTCATCGTCACAGGCATAACCAATAAATAATAATGACAAACATAAAATTAAAAACTTTCTATCAAACATTTATACTATTTTAGTGGTGCAATTTACCATTTTTATACCTTTGTGAAAAGTGATTAAGCGTTTTTTAACTTTTTTATGAGAATTGACAAATATTTATGGTGTGTTCGAATATACAAGACCCGAAACATAGCCTCACAGTCTTGTAAAAAAGGTCACGTTAAAATTCATGATTCTAGTTGTAAACCATCAAAAGAAATTTATGGTGGAGAAATTATTTCAATTAGAAAAAATCAAATGAATTTAAAAATTGAAGTATTTGCTATTCCTGAGAGCAGAATCGGTGCTAAATTAGTTCATCAATTTTGTAAAGATATTACTCCAAAAAATGAAATTGAAAAATTAGATCTATTAAAATATTCGAAAGATTATTATAGAACAAAAGGAACTGGCAGACCAACAAAAAAAGATAGAAGAGATATAGATGACTATCATGAATCTCAAGATTAAATAAATATGAATACAACAACCACCATTTTAAATCATAATCAGATAGGTCAAAAAATTAAAAGAATAGCCTATCAGATTTATGAAGCTAATAGTTTTGAAAATGAAATTATAATTGCAGGAATTCAGGGTAATGGATTTTTTTTCGCAAAAGAATTAGTAAAGTGTCTTCAAAAAATTTCTTCATTAAAAATATTATTATGTGAGGTGTACATAGACAAAAAGAATCCGTTAAGTGAAGTAACTACCAATATAACTAAAGATCTTTATGAGAATAAATCAATAGTTTTAGTAGATGATGTTTTAAATTCTGGAACCACATTAATGTATGGAGTTAAATTCTTTTTAGAGGTTCCTTTAAAAAGATTTAAAACTGCGGTTTTAGTAAATAGAAATCACAAGAAATATCCTGTAAAAGCAGATTTTAAAGGAATCTCTCTATCTACATCAACTAAAGAACACGTAGAGGTATCATTCAATGAAAAAAGTTCTAAAGCATTTCTAATGTAATAATATTCTTATCTCTGTAACAATCTCTTGTACCTCTTTGTCATCTATAGCTATTTTATATGTAGCTTTATCATAGAAAAGACTTCTCTCAAACAAGTGTTTAGCTATATATTCTGTAAGCTGATTGTCAGATAAATCATTAATTAATGGCCTTTTAAACTTATTCTCAGATAATCTTTTAAAGAGTGTTGGAATACTACCGCGAAGGTAAAAAGAGAAACTATCTTCATCATTTAAAATTAAATCTATATTTCCTGCATAACAAGGTGTACCTCCACCTAATGATAAAACATATGATTTATTTTCGTTTATAAATTGATTCAAATATTTATGTTCAATTTTCCTAAAATAAATTTCTCCTTTTTGTTTGAAAATTTCTTTAATTGTTTTTTGTTCTTTTTCTTCTATGAACTCATCTAAGTCGGTAAAATTAAGATATAACTTCTTTGCCAATTGAATACCTATGGTGGTTTTACCACTTCCCATATACCCTAAAAGAATAATTTTCATACAATAAATATTTCTTTACAAATATCGATAAAAAATAAAGTAAAAAAAGCTCTTTTCTATTTGAATGCGTTTATATTTGCACTCTTGAAAAATTAGACCTGGTAGCTCAGTTGGTAGAGCATCTCCCTTTTAAGGAGAGGGTCCTGGGTTCGAGCCCCAGCCCGG
>ENA-ORDA01002165-ORDA01002165.1-marine-metagenome-genome-assembly--contig:-NODE-2165-length-15294-cov-3.987514_pt1 | contig 15294 bp, 11 predicted proteins | sample MGYA00237778_ERZ508506 | MGnify/ENA primary metagenome ERZ508506 (study PRJEB26177, sample SAMN06267891) | marine metagenome | isolation source: Monterey Bay, California, USA | place: Pacific...
TCTCCATGCTTTTCTGTACCATATGATGCATCTAAAAAGGCTAGATTGGCTTTTGCTCGTTTTCGCCAGAGGTCTTTCTTACAAATCACAAAAATGATAGATTAAAGTTCACAGTTTAATCAAGTTTTTAATCTATAACTCGTCACTTGTAAAATTCTATTAGACCAAATTAATAAGTTTAAGTCTATTGGTCACTCTTGTTTATGCCATATAAAATCAATGAATATAATAGAAGCAAAAGTCCCATAGACATGATAAGAAATGCAACGCTTGTGCTAATAGAAGTAATAAAAATATTTGCAATTAAACTTACAAAAAATGACACCAAAGACAAGGTCTTTATTAAGGTTGTAATCCTAGAAGTTTTAAATGTTATTCCAAATGATGAAAGTAATGTAATCAAGGAAAAAACAAATGCAAAAAGCATGGATATCTCATCAAAATAGGTGTCCGGATTATTACTGCTAAAAGCGTAAAAGCCATAAGCTACCAAAGAACTTAATGATATAGATATAATTGAAGGGATTAAGTTTAATTTCATAATTATTATATTTTTGGTGGAAATGGTGGTGTAAGTGCTACTAATCTGATTACCTCGGGAATTTTTTCTGCTATTTCCCAGGAAAGCATTCCTGGTCTCCACAAATAAGTTTCATTAACAATTTTTTTATCCCTAACCAACTGAGTAATATCGTGATTGGAAAGAGGTCCCATCTGATTTCCGTCAATTATAGCATAAAAAAATGTTTCTACAGAGGCTTGGTTATGCATTGATGCTCCAGGTACTTTCATTATTTCGATAGATTGGTTCATACTTTTTACCATTTGTTGGGCTATGGTCATGCCAATTCCAAACTCTACCAGATTATTAATTGAAAAAAAATTATTGTCATTCATATTGAAATTAGTTAGGGTGTTGGAGGAGGCGGAGGTGGTGGTGTTGAGCCCATAAAAACCGAACCAAGTTCTTGTACATCTCCTGCTTGCTGCCAATTATCCATTCCCTGCTTCCATACGTGCGTTTGCTTTGTCAATTCGCCAGAGGTAGCAAATTGCTTTAATTGATCTAAAGTAAATGGACCAGCTTGTTGACCATTATTTGCAACCATGTATGTAACTGATGGAGCAGGTGGTGGAGTATTTTGTTGTTGGTTCATTCCAGACATCATATTACCCATCATTCCTGCCATACCACTACCAACTGCACCTCCCATAGCCATACTTGCCATCATAGAACCTGGGTCCATAGTACCTCCAGACCCGCTGCCACCAGAGCCCATCTTACCTAAACTGTCAGCTGCTGTTTTTGCAACCTCAGTTTGTTGGTTGAGCTGGTGTGCAGACATATTTTGGGTTTCAGTGGTAAGCTTCTGAACCCGTTGCATTTCTTCACGCTGAATTTTTAAAGTTTCTTGCATGTTTTCAGCATTGATTCGCTGAGTATCTTCAAGGTTCTTGATTCCAACATCTGTTTGAGCTACAGTGGTCTTCTCTTGTTGTTCACGTGTTACCTTAATTAACTTTTGATACTCTTCACTCTCCTTATCGAAATCTAATGTGGCCAGATCAATTCTCTTAAGATTTACCCCAAAATCATTTTCCAAAGCATCTTTCAATCGTGTATTTAATAAGTCATTAATTTCCAGAATTTTACGTTCCATTTGTAAAACTGGAATATTGTTAGACTCAGGAATGCTGGTAATAATCCCTTTAACATTTTTGATTAACGCATCTTTAATTGATTCTTTAAAATCATCCAGCTCAAAATTGATTAATCGAGTTAATTTTATAAATGATTTATAGTCCGTAATGTTAAAAGTAATAGTACCTCTAGCAGCTACTGGAACTCCAAAATCTAAAAACCTTGGGTCGTACACATTAAAATAGGGTACCCCAAACCTAATTTGATTATTACCCGCTAAATTAATGAAGTAAATCTCCGCTTGAAAAGGAGACTCACCTCCAAATGCTGCACCGACAACATTGGACAAAACAGGAAAGTTTGCTGTCTTAATCTTATGATCAAATGGCCCTTCAATAAAATCTTGGACGCTTCCGTCTTTTTGTTTGTAGACAAATACGGCAAGTTCACCTGCATTGACTTTAAGACTACTTCCATATCTTATTGCATTTTCCTTTTTTGTGGAATTAGCTTCACCGCTAGGTCTCCACTTGTGTATTAAATATTTCTGTTCGTCACAACGAATGACGTCTAAAAACCCACCTTCTGATTTATTTCCAAATAATCCCATATTATTTTATTTTTTTGATTTAATAACTCGAGCGTCTAATAAAATTTGCTCGATAGACTTAACAGTTGAACTATCGTCTTTCATTGAAAGTTTTGCCTTCATAAACACCTGTTCAGCCTTCTTTTTCCAAATTGAGTTCCACTTGGTTATGTATTTACCTTCTTCATCAAATTTTTTCATAAAGCTAACTTGCTTAATCTTACTTACGGATAGTGTAATAAATTCAATGATTTCCTCTCTAGAATTAGGAACTGGAAAATTCATAACCATTTCTTCCTTTCTTGAATCAGTTGTTGACCACTTAGCCGGTTTTGATTTATTTATGATGAAGTTAATTAATTTTATGGGTAGAAGAATCCACCAAAAAATCCACCACTTTAGAAGTGTACCCACACTAAATCCGGATTTATCTTCTGAGGTATTAAACAAAACAACCTTTCTGTTAGACTCTAGTTCATCAAGTTTTTCAAAAAACTTTGTAATATTTTGAGAAGCATCAATATTTCTAAATTCTGTACCACAATCAGCACACTTAGAGGCAAATGATGGAGCAATAGAACCACATGCCGGACACTTTTTTACATCTCCAAGCTTATCGGATTTTGGAGCTGAATTAGTTGACTTACTGTCTTTTTGTTTTTCAAATAATTTCGCATCCAAAACCATTTCAAATTCATCTAGATCTACTCCAAATTTTTCAGCTTTTTTAAATAAAATTTGCTTTTCTTTTTCGGTCAACTCTCCATCTATGAGAGCCATTTCTATTAGTTTTTCTAGTTCTTCGTTGTACATAATATATGATAAGTCGAGTTTATATTATCGACTAAGGGTCTCTAAAATAACTGCTGCATCATCTACCTTCTTCAATTCTTTAGCAACGCTCTTTGTTTGATCCTTATCACCAATTAAATTCAAAAATTTACTTTGAAGGCTAATCAATTGATCCAAATTAGTTGCTAAATCAGCATTTTTATGAGCATCATTTAACCACCAGGAATTATAAATAATAGTAAGTTTACCTGATAAAGATGCTATGTTTTTACTTTCTTCAATTTTGGGTAGAATAAGGTTTTCCTGAGATTCAAACGTAGATATTTTTTCTAAGATTACAGATTGGTACTTGCTGAGTTGATCTAATTTTGAAATAAAATCGGACATCTCACTTGAAGGACTATTAAACCACGAATTAATGACTTCAGTATACTTATCAACTAGTTCTTTTTTTGCATTAATATTTACAAATTTCACAGATACCTCTGAATTAAGTTTTTCTAATTCATCAAGTGACTCGTCAATATTAGCATTAAACTTCTGGGCTGTGGAAATGCCATTGTTTAAAACCTCGGCAAAATTGGGACCATTTACATTTGTAAATGTTTCTGAAAAAATAGACGTGTAGTTATCATTAAATTTTACAGTTCTCATCCCTTGTGTTGATGTATAGAAAGTATACTTTTCATTTAATCTTTTTATATCTTCTAGTGAGGTAACATTATAGGCTTTCATATGAGACTCGTTATAATTGTCTTTGTAAGAGCTTATTTTATTTATAGAGCTTTCCAATTCATCAATTAATGTTCCAATTGAACTCGGTGAAACCTTGACTTGACAAGATTGAGACGTGTCTCTAAAGACATCTGATGTTGGACAATTTACCGAATTCAATATTTCAGAAAAAGACTTAATGTCATTTAAAACAGATAAAGTAGAATCGTCTAAACCAACATTGTCAAGTGATGTAGCACCAATTTTAAGCTTAGCCAATTCTGAAATCTTCTTTTCAACTTCAGCAAAAGTTGAGAGTTGGCTCTGAGTCATAGCTAAAGATGATTTGTAGTCCTTTTTTAATTTCCTCCATGAACGATAATACTCCCTCACATCTTTATGAAACAATGTGTCTAAATTTATAATACTATCTCGGAGCTTAACCTCGGCAGATAAAATCTGATTTCGATTCTTTTCTAATCTATCTTTTTCATTGAAATTTAGCATTAAAATTTCACCGTGAACTTTATTAAATTTTGATATGCAAATTTCACTATTTAACATTTCAGAGTATGTTTCCCATACAGCTATGGGTGTTAACTTACTTGCCTCTAGACCTCCTTTTTTATAAGCTTTCAGGTATAATGGCCCTTTTAATTCGTCTGATTTAGGTACTCCCTCAAACTTCAAATTATAAAAACCAGCGTCACCCCATATAAGCTTCGTTATACTATTATACCAATCTTTTGGCATTTGAATGGTATCATAATATATATCTAACTCAGACACACCTGTCAACTCTTCCTTATAGTTTTTATTATAAGTTACATTGCCACTATTTCTACTTACAATTATCTCAATAACACCTTTTGAATTAGTTTTAAGAATATCATCATATGTGTCTACGTGAACTTTATATTCACCTAATATAAATCCATTTGAATTTAATTTGCCCGTAGTTAAGTTATTACCACCTTTTGGAGATGTCTTATAATAAACGTTACCAACCATTTGTCCCATTTTGTAATTTACAGAAGCATTAATAGTGGCTGAACCATTTTTATTGGTTAAAGTAGCATTGTATTTAAATAAACCATTAGGCATATTGTTTTTAAAATTACCAATAGCTGTAATTTTAGTTGTTACACCGTTTTCTTTCATATTCGTTGTATGCGTCCAGCTACCATTTACTTTTCCGTTATTGAAAGATCCTTTTAGTGTCTCGTTACCATAATCACCTCGGTAACTTACAGAGTTCTTCCATGTAAAACTTCCATGTTTAGTCTGTTTATAATCTTTTTCCTTATATGAATAGGTCGCTTTACCATTTGTATAGCCTAGCTTATAAGTGCCTGAATAAGTTTTTAATGATTGAGCCTTGACTGAACTACTAATAATTAAAAGTAATACTAGATTGAATGTACGAAAAGGTTTGAACGATTTTTTTATCATTTAACAAAAGTATTATAATGACACCAAAGTTTTGATACATAGCTGGTACATTTAAGAATAATTTTTATTTTAAATAAAATAGCTGTACCAAAGATTGGTTTAAAGCATGTTATAACTTACCAGATTTTACTGAATCCTATTTTCCTAATAATCTAATTCAACTTCTGAATTAAAATTGTGTATCTCCATATTTCAAACCTATTAAATTCGATAATAATCTCAAAGACTCTACCAGAGCGAAATAGTTGAATTTTAGTTCACTATTCCGCTTTTTTGTTTATTCGAAATCACCCGTCACATCTTGGATGTGCTTAACAAATACACTTTGATTTTTGGGTTCGATAAAGTGTTTTTTTATGTCTTGTTGATTTGTAAATCAATTAAACTTCAAAATAGACTTCGTCAAATGGCACTCTGAACCTTTGTCCATAGATTCCTTTGTCATCTCTTATTCCACATCCAATGACCATATTTATTTCAGCACCCCTAGGAAGGTTCAATATTCTTTTTACTCTCAAGGTATCACTGCCTTCCATAGGGCAGGTATCATAATCTATAGCTGCCATACTTATCATAAAGTTTTGAGCGGCTAATCCAGCACTTTTATGAGCTACTATCCGCATATCGCTTAATCGGGTTTGCCTGTATATAGGTCTGAATACCCCAATGATTTGAAAGACTAGGTATTTGATGAGTCCCAGTATTCCTAAGAAATCACTGTATACCGTTGGAATGATCTTGCCATAATAAGTGGAAGCCATTTTCTTTCGCTTGGCATGCTTATCTCCATGCTTTTCTGTACCATATGATGCATCTAAAAAGGCTAGATTGGCTTTTGCTCGTTTTCGCCAGAGGTCTTTACGAGATACCACTACAACAATTTGTTGTGCAGTCTTTGCCGCATTCTGACCCAAGCAGGCTTCTGCCATCTTGCCTAAGGTATCTTTATCCGTAATGTGATAAAACTCCCAAAGTTGAAGGTTACTACTGGTAGGTGCTAATGATGCATTAACCAAGCATTGTTTTACTTTTTCAGAATCAATGGATTCGTCTTTATATAGTCTTACTGATCGCCTGTACGAAATAGCTTCTGAGACTGTTTTTTCCATGGTTTATTATTATTCAAAATTAAATATTGTTTTCATTCCAACGTTTAGAATGTTTGCCGATGCTAAGCGTATGAGTAATTGTCACATTTAACTGTCTAGTCAGGATAATACTTTAAACAATAAAAAACGGCTTGAGATTGCTCTCAAACCGTTTTTGTCTTTATCCGATTGTAAGCCTGTGTTATTTTATTATAAGCTTTTGTACAGAAGTAGATTTGTTGTTTTTGAGAATCACCACATACATACCTGGCGATTGATTTAATTGTAATGGGCTATTGGTATCTAAGTGGTCATTTGTATAAACCAATTCACCCATGCCATTGTAAATCTTTACTGAAGATTTGCCGAGGTGCTTAGACCTGAAATTTATTGTTCCTTTTGAGGGATTGGGGTAGATTGATAAATCATTGGTATGCTCAATGCTAGAGAAGATGGAAGCGATAGTCTCAGGTGTATAAGAAAATACTCCGGAGAAGGTACTTGCCCACCATAATGTTCCAGCGTCATCAAATTTAATGGTTGTATTCGCAGATGTTCTTTTATTTGGGACATCATCGATGAGTAGTTTTCCCCAAACACTGTCAAGCAATGTAGTAACCCCGTATTGATGTGAAAAATACATTCTTCCTTCTGAGTCACTTTCGATAGAAGATGCTTCGTAATTCTCTAAATTACTTCTATTCTCCTTAATCGGATTTGTAAAATTTTCACCATCAAATTTAATTGCACCAATCTTGGCAGAGATCCAGACATTTCCATTTTTGTCAAAATGAAACTCTCCTTTTGGTTGATCAATTTCAGCATGTTTTGTATGGTCATAAGTGGTCCAATTCCCTGTGGCACCTACTTTTTGAATGGCAGCCTCTCCAGTCCAATTGAATGATGCAATCCACAAGTTATCATTTGCATCTACACCAAGACCAGATATTTGATCTAAACCAGATATTGGTGAATTGCTGGTGGTATATTGGGAAGTATCTCCATCTTTCAACACGTAGATACGATTATTAGTTGCCGCATAGATTTTACCTTTAGAGTCAGCAGCAAGATGAGAAGATCCTGGCAATTCAGTAAAAGTCCAATCTTTACCATCGTAATGATGAACACCTTGATAAGAAGATAACCAAATGTCATCATTTCCTACAGATAAAATATTTCCACCAATTGGATAATTAGCCATACCTGCAGGGAAATCAATTGAAGACCAATTGCCGTCGGGATCTATTACAGCTATGCTTTGAGTCGAAGATGTCATCCCAAAGAGGATGTCGCCATTTTGACTCTTGTGAATTTCTGAGACATTATTATATTCAATTCCGTTTGAAGAAATACGTGTTGATCGGACAGTGCCCTTATCATTAACCGATATATAGATATTGTAATTCAGCCAATGTTTTTTTGTATCGTCTATATAAAAATAGGAAGAGTTGTTTTTGAATGCTGCTGTCTGTGCATCTGTATAAGTTGTAAAAGTGCCATTGTCTAATTTATAAATGCCATCCTGTTGCGAAAGGAAATAAACATTATCATCTTCTGAAAATCCTTTAATAGCAGAACCGTTTAAACCTCCATTAGAATACAATTCCCAATTAGAACCATCATATCTGCCTATGCTATCTAGGTCTCCGGCAAAGTATAAATCTCCAGACTTGCTAAAAAATAGCTCCGCGTGCAGATAACCTTGAAGTGATGTGTTTTCTGAAATATTAGACCACGTACCGGATTCAAATTTGTGTACACCATTTTGTGCTCCTACAAATACGTCTTCTTCATTATCCAATTCAATATCCCATACGTGGAAAAATTCTCCAAGCTCCGTCTTACCATATGTGGTCCAATTCTGACCTTGTTTACGAAAGACCCCCTCTGAAGTTCCCAACCATAAATCGCCATTTGAAGCTACTTCGAGGTCAAAAATTTCAAATGTATTTATGTTGGCTATTACAGCCGAAGCGATTTCTACATCGATCACATCCAAACCATCAAATATTCCGATAGTTTGGCCCGTACTCAAATAAATATCGCCATTGGGTGCTTTGGTTGTAGCGCTAATAAGATTATCGTCGAGATCAGAATTGCTAGTATTGAAGGTTGTTTTTTCAAGCGTAGTTTTATTCATAACAACAAGACCATAATCTGTTGCCATAATCAATTCAGTACCATTGTCTACAAGGTCATTGACCTGCTGAGGACTTTGATAGGAAACCCAATTTTGAGCGTTAGTAGCGAATGAGGAAACAACTACTACTATGGAAAGAAAAGACTTAAAAATAGTCATAAATGCTTTTTCGGAAGAGTTATATTAGTGTTTGAATTGTCTTAAGAATTTAAAATCACCTATTGGTTAGTCACCCACTCAGTGCCGTTAAAAGATATTGTTTTACATGTTGTAGAGACTTCTCCGCTTCGATCAGGATAATCTGCATTAGGATATATGTCAACACATACATTAAGAGTATCTGTAATTTTGAGACCATATGAAATATGTAAATCAAACGATGGAGCATCAGCCCAAGATGACATGATAAATTCACCATCTAACTTCTCTACTGTCCATTCTTGCCAAAATTCTGATAAATTCCACTCGGCATTAGTCGCCATATAGACGTTTGCTGAATCCGATGAGGTAATCATCATTTCCATATTATCACTCCACGACTTAGCATCTATTGGGTCAATTTTTTCTTCTTCTTCTGTACAACCAATGAACATCAGAGACAGTAGCATAGAACCTAAAATTATTGTATTAATTTTTAACATACTTCAAATCTATAGTAATCATTTGCGTATTCCTTCACGTTTAGGCGTGAATAGTGTACTTGTCACATTACATGGTAATTCTAACCATCTATTCTACAGCATTAGAAATCTTAATTGCTTCCAGAAGCAATGTTATCTTTTTATATTTAGATTCCTTTATTTCAAAGTATTCATACATCCTTCGTAAGGATGACCCTATTCCGTCGATACTCATGTGTGCCTTCTCAGCTATTTCTTTATTGGTAATAGCAGGATTGTCCAGCAGTATATTTAGAATTTTCCAATCTGTTTCATTTAAATTTCTTTCCAGTTTTGAATCAATTTTTTCTCGTTTCAACTCAAACTTATTTGAGTCAACTACTAATTTTGTGGCAGAATTTTTCTTTAGATTTTTTATTTCGTCAAGTAACTGGCCCCTTCTTTTTTTATTTTTAGTACTCGCAGAGAGTAGATAGAAGATAAGTAGTGAAATAATAATTGCAAAAATTGAAACAATGCCATATGTTTTTTGGAGTTGCTTTAATTCTAACTTTGCTTTTTCTTTTTCACTTCCTAACTTAGTCTCGTATATTCTACGTTCATAATCACTTTTGATAGTTTCCCTTACTACAGCATAGCCATTGCTCTCAATCTGAATGCTATCTTGGTAGAGTGTGTACAGCTCGTGCATTTGGAGCGAAAGGTTCAATTTATTTTGAGACTTATAGCACTTATAAAGCAGCTCATAAAGAGATGTTTTTATTTCATAGGTCGTCTTTTGAGGAAGTTTACTTAAAATTAGTTCTGCTTTTTTAGTGGCACCGTTCGTATTTCTTCTGTAGGCAATCTGAGCGAGAACAATTTCAGTTTCAAGAATGCTGTTCTTAATTTGAAGTTCGTTATTGAGTTGTAGCGCCTTCTGTGCATAAATGCCTGCTTCTTTCAATTGATTCATTTCCAGGTTGATAAGTGCCAAATAGTGATAACAACCAGAAATTAAAAATATGTTTTTCTCTAGTTGAAGATAATTAAGTGCTTTTTGAAAAGAAGATTTAGCATCCGGATAGGCATCGTTTTCATATTGTGCTAATCCAATATTCATTACGATATGAGCAATATCTGATTTAGTGGCTTTCCGCTGTTTATAGAAGGTAAGCGACTTTTGATAGTATTCTAATGCTAAAACATTGTTACCGATTTCTGAATTGACACCACCCAGTGCAGTTAGCATACGAGCTTCTCCTGCACTGTCTTTTAGCTCTTGAAAAACCTTTAAAGCAGGAGAATAATGTCGCGTAGCCTCAAGGTATTTATTTTGGTCCAAATATATATTGCCAATATTCCCTTGTATCAGAGTTTGTAGACGTTTATTTTCTAGTTTTTTGGCTACAATTAACGCTTCATTGAACAGTTCCAACGCCTCGTCGAACTCACGTTTGAGCCTGTAAATATTTGCTTTTCTGTTGAGAGCTCTAAATACCTGACGTTGTGCATTCTTTTCAATAGCGAGTTGATGATAATAATCAAGATATAGCAGTGTAGTGTCTGGTTGTACAGTGCCATTTTTACCGCAATATTTTTCTAGGGCATCAAATCGTGCGGAGTCAGTTTGAGTTTCGTCCTCCCAAACAACTTGTAAAGAATCATTTCGATTTTGAGCATTGCAGAAGCTAGCTAGAGTCAGTAGCTGAAGTAGGATGATGTATTTTCTTTTATTCAATATTAAACTGTTTACTTTTTGCTAACCGTTTTACCTTTTAAAATAGGGCTGTTTGTAAGTATCAAAATTACAATTTTTGGGAGAAGAAGTTTAGGTTCTATTGCATCACTGCTGTCACGTTGTAAAATTAGTAGATTTCAACGCATCATATGCAGCCAAAGACTTAAATGTAGCAGACCAAGGTTTCTTTGAATGCGAAAGTTGACCCTTTCTAGTATTGTCTGTACTTTCTATTCCTACTAGTTTTCTGGTACTCTCTGAGCGGATTCAAAGAATTTGAATCCTGTTTTTTTGGTTGTTTTGACGTTTGATCGTCCGATACTCTCACTCTTCTATTTAGGTACTTGACTCGCCTGGTGTTCATCTACTCGAAGGGTAAGTTATATCTGTTGATAATACAGATAGCTTCAGTATTTGCACTACTTTTATCAAATGCATGCGACAGAACCGAAGAAAACAATAGGAAAAAGACTTCTTTGATTAAATTTGTTTTAACCAAAAACAAAACTTTTATGAAAAAAATTACTGTACTTATTTTGATATTCTTTAGTTCACAAGTCAATTTTACTTGGGCGCAAACAACAGAGTCTACAAAAAACGGAAGAGCACATAGTGCTATGATACAATCTACCATGGATGAAACGATAACTCGAGCTGCCGGTTTTTCGGGGGGTAATGCCGACAGTAGTTGGTTGATCGGTGATCAAGAAAATTTGAACGTCTGGTTAAAGTGGTGTGATTTACAGATGAAAGAAGATATAGATGGACTAATGAGTCTTGCCGGGGATTCCATTACTATCGAAGGATTCCATAATGAGAAAATACACGGTAAGGCTGAGTTAAAAGAGTTCTTTACCAGATGGTTCGAAAATTATGATGTGATTATCAAGCAAGAATGGGGCATTCCTGTCAAATTTATTGATAAAGACGGGAATAAAGATGATGGCGATTGGATAATTAACGGGCATGAGCTGCAGACCATATCTAGTGAAAAAGTAACTCGAGAAGACAACCAGGCCAATGTTTATATAAAAAACAGCCAAGTTCAGTTTTTTAAGATTTACAATCACTCAACCACCACCACAAAATTGGTCTCAGCTACTTTTTCAGTAGACATGTCTAGTTACAAAGGAGAATTTAAGAATGTATTTCTAAATGGTGCGTTCAATAATTGGTGTGGATCTTGTAACATAATGACGGATGAGAATAAAGATGGAGTGTATGAAATCACCCTTGATGTTCCTTCAGGAGAAATAGAATATAAATTCACTCTAGACGGCTGGAATACACAGGAAGTATTTGAAGCAGGCGCACCATGCACCAAAACAAGCACACAATTCACCAATAGAGTGGCTAATTTGGAAAGTGGAACATCGTTGCCCGTTGCTTGTTTTAACACTTGTGGCCTATGTGAGCAATAACACATATAGCAGTCAGAAAGCCTCTGCTCGCCGCGCACTATTGAACCAATAGATTTTCTGAAGGAGAGTAGGGTGGGGAATGAAAGTGTCTAACCAAGCTGGATAATGAAACTTTATTTCATTATCCAGCTTTTTTTTGCTTTTTTCGTACGCAAAATCTTTTTATGCAAAAACCAATACACATCACATTTTTAACCCTATTTATTCTCTTTGTTTCGGTTGCACAGGCAGCCACTATTTATGTAGACGCAAGTGCCACAGGCACCAATGCAGGCAACAGTTGGACCAATGCTTACACGAGTCTTCAGTCTGCTGTAGCTAATGCAGTTAGCGGAGATGAAGTATGGGTAGCTGCGGGCACATACATTCCATCTGCATATCCAGTAGGGCGAACATCTACAGATATTCGAGAGTATTCTTTTTACCTTGAGTCTGGTGTGGAGTACTACGGAGGATTTGCAGGTACAGAAACACTAAGATCTCAACGCGATTATGCGAATAATGCAACCATTTTGAGTGGAAATATTACAGGTAACAACTGTTACCATGTTTTGGTATCGGCAAATGAAAGCTCTGTGGTTTTAGACGGTTTTACCGTTACCGCTGGATATGCCAACGGTGGGACAAACGCAACAATAAATGGTCAATCAGGTTTTTGGGCTAATAATGGAGGTGGTATTTTCACAAAGAGCACCACGATGACCGTAGCAAATTGTATCATATCCAATAACACAGCTGGTTATGGTGGTGCAATTAAAGGTTTAGGGGGTACCACAACACTGACAAATTGTACACTTACTGGTAATACTGGGACTGCTCATGCGGGTGCAATAGATATGAGTGGTACTCTAGTTGTAAGTGGCTGCACATTTACCAGTAACACAACAGCTACTAGCAGCAACGGAAATGGGGGAGCAATAAAAATTTCTGGGGGTAGCGCTACAATTTCAAATACATCATTCACAAGTAATGCAGGAAGAATCGGTGGTGCCATACATCATTACAATTCGCAACTAACCATATCAACGTCTACCTTTAGTAATAATTCCGCAACAAATCATGGTGGAGCTTTATATGCTAGTCATACAGCATTTACTGTAACAAAGTGTGTTTTTGATGGAAATACTGCTACAAACAATGGAGGGGGTATCTCCACAGGTTGGGGAGCTACTATGACGCTCAATAACTCTGTATTTAGTGAAAATACCTCTGGGTCAAGTGGAGGAGCTATCTCCAATGATATGATTAATGGTTCAGCAATCAATTGTACGTTTAACGCGAATACTGCAGCTGTTAGAGGTGGTGCTTATTCTTCAGCTCAAACCAGTAGTCATATCAATGGCAAGAACTGTGTGTTTTTTGGAAACAAAAAGGGTACAAGTACGAACGTAGCAGGTGCAGATACGTATGGTGGATCATTCACCTATTCTTTAACGCAAAGCAATAGTAACTTCAGCAGTGGAACAGGTATTGTAAATAATCAAGATCCCTTATTTAGAAATGCAAGTGACCCAGATGGAGCCGATAATGTATGGATGACAGCAGATGACGGGCTTAGCTTTTTTAGTAATTCTCCTGCTTACAGCGTAGGAACGAGCTCAGGAGCTCCTTCTACTGATATTACGGGTGCTTCACGAGCTTCATCTCCATCTATAGGAGCTTATGAAGGTGTTTCTTACACGCGGTATTTAGTAGATATTGACGCTACGGGTACCAATGCAGGTACAAGTTGGGCCAATGCCTATACAGAACTGCAAGATGCAATAGATGCATCCTCAGTAGGGGATGAAATATGGGTCGCAGAAGGTGTGTATATACCCAATGTAATTCCTCAATTTCAGTACACATCTACCCTCGATAGAAATAAAACGTTTGCCATAAACAAGAATATAAAAATTTACGGTGGATTTGATGGTACTGAATCCATCCTGTCTCAAAGGGACGCTAAAATAAACATTACTGTATTAAGCGGAGATCTTGGAACTATTGGTTCCGTAGCAGATAATTGCTACCATGTTGTGATGACTGCTAATTTAAATTCAACTGCCATCATCGATGGATTTACAGTTCAAGATGGTAATGCAAACGGAGGTAACACTACAAATCAGTATGGTGGTAGAAACTTTGCAAGAGAACTAGGAGGGGGAATTGCTAGCAATCAATCTTCACCTACTCTTTCCAATCTAATCATTAAAAACAATAGGGCAAAAAATGGAGCAGGTGTCAGCAATAGATTGTCTAATTCAAATCTTATTAATTTAACTTTCATAGACAATATTGCTACTCAAAACGGTGGGGGAGTAGCTAATATCGCTACTGGATCTCCGAGTATTATTAATTGTGTTTTTAGTGGGAATCTTGCAGATGATTTTGGCGGTGGTATATACAGCGAAAATTCACCTACTCTTACAAGTTGTTCTTTTTATAATAATACAGCAACTACCACCTCCAGAGGTGGTGGTGGGATATATGCAAAAAATGCTGGAACTACTACGGTATCAAATTGTATATTTTTTGGAAATAAAATAGGCTCATCAACCACTAATGTAAGTTCAGACATTAAAAACGGTACTGGTCATACAACCACTGTAGACTACAGTCTGGTACAACTTGCTAGCGGAAGTTATACCTCTGGGAATACCAATGCCCTCACATCTGCAACCAATATGGTCTATAATCAAGACCCATTATTTGTCAATGCAAGTGATCCAGATGGGGCTGATAATGTTTGGATGACCAAAGACGATGGACTCAAACTTATAAGTACTAGCCCAGCTGTAGATGCAGGTCTTAATAGTGCTATTAGTAGCTACAGCACCGATATTATGGTAACACCACGTGTGGTAAATACCACTGTTAACATGGGGGCTTACGAAATGTTAGCCTGCCAAAAAGGGAACACATTGCCTACCACTGCAGATACGTATACGGCTTCCTATGCTGATACCGATGGTAACTATACCTGCTACTGCGATGATGATAGTAAATTCATTCTCGGGCTTAACCTCACCAGTACAGGAGCTGTGGTGCCTCCTTCAGGTGTATCTTTAGAGATAGGAGCAACAACTACTACCTCTTGGAGTACTGCAGGAGGAATCATAACCAACACCAATGGT
>ENA-ORDA01002167-ORDA01002167.1-marine-metagenome-genome-assembly--contig:-NODE-2167-length-15289-cov-2.428149_pt1 | contig 15289 bp, 13 predicted proteins | sample MGYA00237778_ERZ508506 | MGnify/ENA primary metagenome ERZ508506 (study PRJEB26177, sample SAMN06267891) | marine metagenome | isolation source: Monterey Bay, California, USA | place: Pacific...
AAAAAGTGGTCCTGTGAGAAGCCATATAACTTTATTTGCTTGGTTTATTGGTAAATTAAGGGAGATTTTGGTGCCCAGAAGAGGACTCGAACCTCCACGTCCATACGGACACTAGCACCTGAAGCTAGCGCGTCTACCAATTCCGCCATCTGGGCACGGGGCAGTGACGGAGAGCTACATGGGGTATAAGGACCTGTCAACGCTGTTTCCAAAGACTTTGATACGATAGCGCTTGTGAGTGCTGTCACATCGCATTAATTCAAGAAAGTATCTACTTAACGGAGTGTCCCGATGAATCAGTCGCCTAAAATTGTCACAATCTTTGGTGGATCTGGTTTCGTTGGTCGTTATGTTGCGCGGCGTATGGCCAAAGCTGGTTGGCGTGTGTTGATCGCGGTGCGCCGCCCTAACGAAGCGCATTTTGTACGCCCTTACGGTGTAGTTGGTCAGGTTGAGCCGATCCTTGCTAACGTTCGTGACGATGCGTCAGTGCGTGCAGCATTGGCTGGATCTGACGCGGTTGTTAACTGTGTGTCCGTGTTGCAGGAGAGCGGCAAGCAAACCTTCGAGGCGTTGAACGATGCAGGCGCCGGGCGTGTTGCGAAGATTGCGGCTGAAGAGGGTATTGATACATTTGTCCACCTATCGGCCTTAGGTGCAGATTTGAATAGTAACAGTGACTCTGCACGGACTAAAGCTGAAGGTGAGCAAGCAGTTTTATCAGCTTTTCCAAACGCAATGATTTTGCGACCCTCTGTAATTTTTGGGAATGAAGATCAATTTTTCAATCGCTTTGCTGATCTGACAAAATTATCCCCAGTCCTACCGATTGTGGGTGGTAACAGCTTATTTCAGCCCGTCTATGTGGACGATGTAGCGCAAGCTGTGTGTCAGGGGATTACAAACAAAGACACTGGAGGGATTTATGAGCTTGGCGGTCCAGACGTGGATACGTTATCTGCGTTTATCCAGAAGATGTTAAAGGTTATCCGTCGCCGTCGCTTGGTCATCAACTTACCATTCATTATTGGTTCGATCATGGGTGGGTTTCTTGGCTTGATTCAATTTTTTACACTGGGCTTGTTTACGAACACTATTTTGACTCGCGATCAGGTTAAGCAATTACGAAAGGATAATTTAGTTTCTGATGGATCAAAATCCTTTACTGACTTGGATATAACTCCAACTGGTGTAGACGCTGTGATAGAGGAATATCTTTATCAGTACCGCCCCTACGGTCAGTACTCAGAGCTGACAGAAAGCGCAAAAAATTTGAAGGGTGCGCCTTCAGATAACGATTTTTAACTATAAGCGATACCCAGCAGGATTATTCCTAAAATTAGACGATAAATCACGTATGGTGTGAAACTGATTCTGCGCAAAAGGCGCATCATTAGACTAAGCGCTAGCAGTGCTGCAAAAAAGGCAAAGATTGCGGCGTACGCACCATCTCGAATGCTTGCAGCGTCAGCGGTAGCGAGTGCTTCTGCTCCAAGTAAGATGCCTGATGCTATTATCACCGGAATTGACATCAGCATTGAGATTTTGGTTCCGTCCTCGCGGGTGTAGCCTAGGACGCGTGCACCTGTGATTGAAATACCTGACCGTGATGTGCCGGGGATAAGTGATATAGCTTGCCAAAGGCCAAGTTTTATAGCGTCTGCGGTATTCCAATCGACTTGTGTTTTGACACCTTTGCCACGTTGGTCTGCTACATAAAGGATAATCCCAAAAATGAGCATTGTCCAAGCAATGACCGTGATGCTGCGCAGGTGGTCTGATAGGCCAGTAACTTTAAGGAAGAGACCAAAAGATATAGCAGGAATTGTTGCAAGGATAAGTAAAGTTGCGATACGCGCTGAGGGTGTTTTTAAACGGCCTTTAGCGATATGAGCAAGGCCTACGAAGGCCATTTTGCTGTCTGTCCAGAAGTAGAGGATAACTGCGCCAAGTGTTCCAATGTGGACGGAGACATCGATTAACTGGCCTTGATCTTCGATGCCTGTGAGGCCTGGAAGGAGAATTAGATGACCGGAGCTGGAGATAGGCAAAAACTCAGTTATGCCCTGGATTATAGCGAGAATTAAAAGGTGAAGAAGCGGCATGGGGAGCTTTTGTGATTCGACATAAGCTATATTAGGCCCCGTTTTAAGGATTGTGAATCGCTCAAATAGGTAACTCTTACTGCCATAAAAAATTTGCTACAGATAAAAAATTATATTTTTTTATTCTTTTTTTTGAAAATAGGTAAGTAAAGGTTCCATAAATAGTGTTTTTTACTTTGCGTGGGTGCATTTTATCTGTAGAACTCCTGTTCTGATTTCCTGACACCGAGGTGCGAAACTATGGCTGCACAGAAAATGCTAAAGTTTGTCAAAGTAGGTCGCGACATGCCTGAGAAACGGATGCCCGATCTACGGACGTCAGATTTTGATGAGATCTATAGACAATACGCAGAGACCAAAGCCGCGGAACAATCCAGCCGCTGTAGTCAATGCGGGGTGCCGTTTTGTCAGGATCACTGTCCGCTCCACAATAATATTCCTGATTGGCTGAAGTTAACGGCTGAGGGGCGGCTACAAGAAGCCTATGAAATTTCGCAAGCAACAAACCAATTCCCTGAAATTTGTGGGCGAATTTGCCCTCAAGATCGTTTGTGCGAAGGCAATTGTGTGATCGAGAAATCGGGCCATGGTACTGTGACTATCGGATCAGTAGAAAAATATATTACTGACAATGCGTGGGCAAACGGCTGGGTTAAGCCGATCCAGCCTCATGTGGAGCGATCTGAAAGTGTCGGTATCATTGGCGCGGGGCCAGCGGGTTTGGCAGCAGCAGATGTGTTACGACGCGCGGGTTTGCAAGTGGTGATATATGACCGCTATGATCGTGCGGGTGGATTGCTCACTTACGGTATTCCGGGGTTTAAGTTGGAGAAAGATGTTGTGGAACGCCGCAATAATCTACTGTCCGAAGGTGGTGTCACATTTTGTTTAAACACCAATATTGGCACCGATATGTCCTTTAAGGAATTACAAGCAAAGCATGATGCAGTGCTGATTGGCACGGGCGTGTATAAATCTCGTGATCTTGGTGGACCCGGCGCAGGACTAAATGGCATTGTGCGTGCGATTGATTACTTGACTGCATCTAATCGTCAAAATTTTGGAGATAAAGTACCTGAGATCGATAGTGGCGAATTGTCGGCCGATGGAAAAAAAGTTGTGGTTATTGGAGGTGGAGACACTGCGATGGATTGTGTGCGTACGGCCATTCGCCAAGGTGCCACAAGTGTGAAATGTCTCTATCGCCGTGACAAAGCGAATATGCCTGGATCGCAACGTGAGACGGCAAATGCGGAAGAAGAAGGCGTTGAATTTGTTTGGTTGTCTGCGCCAGCTGGGTTTCATGGCGAAGACGTTGTGACAGGTGTTCACGTGCAGCGGATGCGTCTAGGCGCGCCTGATATGACGGGCCGGCAATCGCCAGAAAAGATCGATGGCGCGGATTATATCGAGGAAGCGGATTTGGTGATTAAAGCGCTCGGCTTTGAGCCAGAGGAACTGCCAAGCTTGTGGGATACGCCAGAACTGGAGGTGACCCGATGGGGCACCGTTAAGGCCGATTATGTAACGAAGCGTACAGCCTTAAATGGCGTGTATGCTGCTGGAGACATCGTACGTGGTGCATCGCTGGTTGTGTGGGCGATTGCTGATGGTCGCGATGCCGCCAACAGTATTCTTGAAGATCTGTGCGGTCGTATGGCTGTGCCAGCAGAATGATGTGGTCCCGTCGATTCATAACTGCGGGCTGGTGGGGTTATTTCATTTGCGCAGCAATTTATGTCGTAGCATCCGTTCGTGCAGGAGATTGGTTGAATTTGTCTGGGTCACTATTTTTTTTCCTCGCGACGGTCTGTTTTATCATCCCACATTATTGGGATCATAAAGAGCGTTCGGATGATTAAACCTTTGAAGCCTTATCCTTCGGTGATGCAAACTTATCAATACGAAGTTGCGGATGCGACAAACATGCTGATGTACCATCGCAGCGTCACATCATGGATTTTTGGACCGGCCAAAAAATTAGTGTTGAGCGGATTGATTTGGGTTTCTTTGATATTCGGGAAATTGCCGACTAAATTTAAGATTTTTACCTTGATCTCTGCAATGTCCCGCATCGCTGTAGTCATATTCTTTATACAGCCGAAGCAAGGTTATTTATCGAAATAATACGACAGTGGCGTTGTCGCCAGTGTAATTGAATAAGTTATCCGTATTGTACGGAAAGAAAATAGAAGGAACACGGTATGACCAAGTTTGACGCTAAGTGGGTTGCAAAGGAACAGGCAAAACGCGCCTTGATGGCCGAACAAGGTTTGTATCGTGAGGATGATGAACATTCATCTTGTGGTGTTGGTCTAGTTGTTTCCGTTGATGGATCGCCAAGCCGTCGCGTGGTAGAAGCGGGTATCACTGCGCTACAGGCAATTTGGCACCGAGGAGCTGTTGATGCTGATGGCAAGACGGGTGATGGGGCCGGTATCCATGTGCAAATTCCTGTGCCGTTTTTTTACGATCAAATTGAACGTACGGGTCACCAGCCGAATACCAATGAGTTGATCGCTGTGGGTCAGGTTTTCTTGCCGCGTACTGATTTTGGGGCGCAAGAGACCTGCCGGACGATCGTGGAAACCGAAGTTCTGAAGATGGGCTACTACATCTATGGATGGCGCCATGTACCGGTCAACGTGTCTTGTTTGGGTGAAAAAGCAAATGTGACGCGGCCCGAGATCGAACAGATCTTGATTTCTAACTCGAAGGGTGTGGATGAAGAGCAGTTTGAGCGTGAACTTTATGTTATTCGGCGCCGGATCGAAAAGGCAGTATTGGCTGCTGCAGTGAGTGATTTTTATGTGTGCTCGCTGTCGTGTCGATCAATCATCTACAAAGGAATGATGTTAGCGGAACAAGTAGCGGTTTTTTACCCTGATTTGCAGGATAAACGGTTTGAGAGTGCGTTTGCGATTTATCACCAGCGCTATTCGACAAACACTTTCCCGCAGTGGTGGCTCGCACAACCGTTCCGCATGTTGGCGCATAATGGTGAGATTAATACGCTAAAGGGTAATTCTAATTGGATGAAGTCTCATGAAATTCGGATGGCCTCCAAAAATTTTGGTGAATATGCGGAGGATATAAAACCAATTATTGCGGGTGGTTCTTCAGATTCTGCAGCGCTTGACTCCGTTTTTGAGGTGATGGTGCGTGCTGGACGCAATGCACCGATGGCAAAAACAATGTTGATTCCTGAGTCTTGGTCGAACTTAAGTCATGAGATGCCTGATGCTTGGAAAGAAATGTACGCCTACTGCAATAGTGTAATGGAACCATGGGACGGTCCAGCGGCGTTGGCAATGACGGACGGACGCTGGGTGGTGGCGGGCCTTGATCGAAATGGTTTGCGACCGATGCGGTACGTGATCACGAACGATGGTTTGGTGATTGCAGGCTCTGAAGCGGGTATGGTGCCAGTGGATGAGTCGACCGTAATTGAAAAGGGTGCGTTAGGGCCTGGGCAAATGTTAGGTGTTGACATGCAAGAGGGGCAGGTTTGGCATGATGCAGAATTAAAAAATTCCCTTGCGGCTGAGCGCCCGTTTGGTGAATGGGTTGGCTCGATCTCTAATCTTGAGGATGTAACTGCGTCAGTAAAAGAGAAGGCTCTTTATGGCGCTAAAGAGCTGCGTAAGCGGCAGATCGCGGCAGGATTTACGGTTGAAGACCTAGAGATTATTTTGCATCCGATGGCAGAGGATGCAAAAGAAAGTATTGCATCTATGGGAGATGACACGCCAAGCGCGGTGTTGTCGGATAAGTATCGCCCACTAAGCCATTTCTTCCGCCAGAATTTTTCACAGGTGACAAATCCTCCAATTGACTCGCTTCGCGAATATCGCGTGATGAGTCTTAAAACTCGTTTTGGTAATTTGGGAAATGTCTTGGATGAGAGTAATGAGCAGACTGAGATACTTGTGCTCGACAGTCCGTTTGTCGCAAACGCAAAATTTGAAGCGATGGTTGAGCATTTTGGCGACAACGTGGTGGCGATTGATTGTACGTTTGAACGGGGTGCAGTCAATGGTCTGCGGGATGCAGTACATCGCATTCGTTCGGAGGCTGAAGAAGCTGTTCGGTCTGGTGCTGGGCATCTTGTTTTGTCGGATCGAAAGCAGGACGCGGATCGTATACCTGTACCGATGATCCTCTCTACATCTGCCGTACATTCTTGGCTGACAGCTGCGGGACTGCGGACATTTTGTTCAATAAATGTGCGTTCCGCAGAATGTATGGACCCACATTACTTTGCAGTATTGGTGGGTTGTGGTGCGACTACTGTTAACGCCTATTTGGCGCAGGATAGTTTGGCGGATCGTATTCGTATTGGGTTATTAGATTGTACGTTGGATGTGGCAATGGAACGCTACCGTGAGGCGATTAATCAGGGTTTATTAAAAATCATGGCGAAAATGGGGATCTCTGTCATTTCCTCTTATCGCGGTGGTTTGAATTTTGAGGCTGTTGGTTTGAGCCGTGCGATGGTTGCGGAGTTCTTCCCTGGAATGCACTCGCGGATCTCTGGGATTGGCTTGGTCGGTATTGAGCGCAAAGCAACCGAGGTACATGCTAAAGGTTGGTTGGGTCAGCAGGAAGTGTTGCCGATCGGTGGATTTTATAAAGAACGCCGATCAGGTGAAAGGCATGCATGGGAAGCGCAGACCATGCATTTGATGCAAGCAGCCTGTGATCGAGCGAGCTTTGATTTGTGGAAGCAGTACTCCAAAAAAATGCAAAATAATCCGCCGATCCATTTGCGTGATTTGTTAGATTTTAAATCAGATTTAACACCAATTTCAGTTGATGATGTTGAATCCATAACTTCGATCCGTAAGCGGTTTGTAACGCCTGGCATGTCACTTGGAGCATTGTCACCAGAAGCGCATAAAACGCTGAATGTGGCGATGAACCGGATCGGCGCAAAGTCCGACAGTGGCGAGGGTGGTGAAGACCCTGCTCATTTCGTACCAGAGCCAAATGGTGATAACCCGTCTGCTAAAATAAAGCAGGTTGCGTCTGGTCGGTTTGGTGTGACAGCAGAGTATTTAAACCACTGTGAAGAGTTAGAAATCAAAGTAGCTCAGGGAGCAAAACCAGGTGAAGGCGGGCAGCTTCCGGGAATCAAGGTCACTGACCTGATCGCGCGGTTACGACACTCGACCAAGGGGGTGACGTTGATTTCACCACCTCCGCACCACGATATCTATTCGATAGAAGATTTGGCACAGCTGATCTATGATCTGAAGCAGATAAATCCGCGGTGTAAGGTGACTGTAAAGCTTGTTGCCTCTAGTGGTGTTGGCACAATTGCGGCGGGTGTGGCAAAGGCTAAAGCAGATGTGATTCTTGTGTCTGGCCACAATGGTGGGACGGGTGCATCCCCTGCTACTTCGATCAAATACGCGGGCTTGCCATGGGAGATGGGCCTGTCAGAGGCGCATCAAGTACTAGCGATGAATAACCTGCGAGATCGGGTTACACTGCGCACAGATGGTGGTTTACGCACTGGGCGGGACATCGTGATAGCAGCCATGCTGGGCGCTGAGGAGTACGGAATTGGTACGGCGGCACTGATTGCGATGGGTTGCATTATGGTGCGCCAGTGTCAGAGCAATACGTGCCCTGTTGGGGTTTGCGTGCAGGATGAGGATTTACGAAAAAAATTCACAGGGACGGCTGATAAAGTGGTCAATCTGATCACCTTTTATGCGCAAGAAGTGCGCGAAGTTTTGGCGTCTCTTGGAATGCGATCTTTGGACGAAGTGATTGGCCGTGCAGATATGTTGGCGCAGGTTTCGCGAGGGTCTGCGCATCTAGATGATTTAGATATGAATCCACTGCTGATTAGCGTCGATGGTGCGCAGCAGATTAAATATGACCGCAATCGCGAGCGTCAGGCCGTTCCCGATACGCTTGATGCGGACATAGTGAAGGATGCTGAGCCGTTTTTTAAGGATGGAGAAAAGATGCAATTGTCCTATGCGGTGCAGAACACACATCGGACGATTGGGACCCGTGTGTCAAGCCATATTGTGCAGCGTTTTGGAATGAATAATTCTCTGCAAGATAATCATTTGACTGTGAAACTGACTGGTAGTGCTGGCCAATCACTTGGTGCATTTGCAGCACCTGGGTTGAAGTTGGAAGTCTCGGGAGACGCTAACGACTACGTTGGTAAAGGCTTGTCTGGTGCGACCATTGTGGTCCGCCCACCGCTGACGTCGCCGCTGGTAGCTGCAGACAATACGATCATTGGTAATACGGTTCTTTATGGTGCGACCGCTGGACGTTTGTTTGCGAATGGGCGAGCGGGTGAGCGGTTCGCGGTGCGTAACTCTGGTGCGACTGTGGTGATTGAGGGCTGTGGCACAAATGGGTGTGAATACATGACCGGCGGTGTGGCTGTAATTCTTGGATCAACGGGTGCGAACTTTGGTGCAGGCATGACGGGGGGTATGGCTTATGTTTATGATCCTGATGGGTATTTTGAAGATATGATTAACCGTGAAACTTTGGTGACTGCATCCGTGGCTGAAGGATATTGGGGAAATCAGCTCAAGGGTTTGATTGAAGATCATTTGTTTGAAACTGGATCAGCAAAAGCAGCAGATATCTTACGCTTTTGGGACGAGGAGAAGGCTAATTTTGTTCAAGTCTGTCCAAAAGAGATGCTAGCGCATTTAATTGAACCATTGTCTGAAAAAGTAAGTGCTAAGATGGCCTAATTTTAAGTGTTTTGAAATCTTTGAAAGCCGTAGGTATAGAAACTTACGGCTCTTATGGTTGATTTGAGGGTCGTCTTGATTGATTGTGAGGCAAAGAAGATATTCTGTGGCCATCAGTAATATGAGCATGCTGCGTAAAAAAATAAAAGTACGGCGAAAAAAGGGGTATGTTGGTGTAGCCGTCGATAAAGTTGCAGGATTCTGGCGAGGGTGGATTTGGCAGATTTTTAAATGGTTATTTTTGAGTGTGTTGATTGGAGCTGCGTTGAGCATTGTGTTGGTGGTCATGCTGCGTTTCGTAAATCCATACATGACTTATTATTTTGTATCAGAGAGAATGCGACTTGGGACGATTGAGCGGGATTGGACACCTTTGAAAGAGTTTAGCCCTGTGGTGGCGCGGTCGGTGGTAGCAGCAGAAGATGCGAATTTCTGTCTGCATATTGGATTTGACATCGAAGGGATCAAGTCGGCACTGGCAGACAATGGACGGTTGCGTGGCGGTTCCACGATTAGCCAGCAAGTGGCAAAGAACGTATTTTTGTGGCAGGGACGGACTTGGGTTCGTAAGGGGTTGGAGACGTGGTTTACACTATTGATTGAGATTTTTTGGTCTAAGGCACGCATTGTTGAAGTGTATTTGAATATCACTGAAATGGATGAAGGTGTTTTTGGCGCTGCAGCAGCAGGACGACATTATTTTGGAGTGGAGCCCAACAAGATTTCTACGTTGGAAGCTGGGCGTTTGGCGGCAGTCTTGCCGAGCCCAAAGAAGCGATCTGCGAGCATTCCTACGCCTTTCATTAAGAAGCAAACACGTCAGATTATCGCCGGTGCGCGGATGATTGAAGATGATGGACGTGCAGAATGTTTCGAGAACAGTTGAAATAGATTTCTAAACGGTCCAAAAGAGCACAAACCTCCTAATTGGCTGTTGTCATGCATAAGCTTTATCATTTTCCACTTTCTCCGTTTTCTCGCAAAGTCCGTTTGGTTTTGGCAGAAAAAAAGATTGAGGTGGAGCTGGTCGAGGAACGGTACTGGGAAGAGCGTGCTGATTTCATGCGATTGAATCCGGGCGGGCAAATTCCTGTATTGCGGACTGACAAGCTAGCACTGTCGGATAGCACAGCGATTTGTGAGTATCTTGAGGAAAAACATCCAGAGCCTGCATTGTTTCCGCAAGGGCCCGAGCGTAAAGCTGAAGTTCGGCGACTGAACGCGTGGTTTGATGATAAATTTTATCGAGAAGTAACGTTAAACCTGCTTGGAGAGCGGGTTCAAAAGAAGATAATGGGGCGAGGGTATCCTGATAGTAAGAATGTAAAGAAGGGCTCATCCAAGATTAAGTTTCACATTGATTATATGGGCTGGCTATTGGATCGTCGCCGTTGGTTGGCGGGGGACCGCATGACATTGGCGGATTTCTCAGCTGCGGCGCAGCTTTCGTGCTTGGATTATATTTCGGACGTTGATTGGAACCGTAACGAGTTGGTTAAGGATTGGTATGCGAAGATTAAGTCGCGGCCTGCATTTCGTTCTTTGCTGGCGGATCAATTGCCAGGCTTTCCACAACCGCCTCACTATTCTGATTTGGATTTTTGAGAAATCTGACTGCCAGACTGCGCGAAAAAGCGTTAGATGAAGGGTTTTCTGACTTCGGTGTGTGTAAACCGGATGCAGTTCCCGAAACGGCGGCGCGCTTGCAGGCATTTGTGGATGCGGGGCGTCACGGGCAGATGAATTGGATGGCTGAGCGGATGGGCTGGCGAGGATCGCCAAGTGCGCTCTGGCCTGAAGCAAAGTCCGTGGTGATGCTGGCGGAGAATTATGGTCCTGATCATGATCCGCTGGAGCTCCTGGAGCATAAAAATTGTGCAGCAATTAGTGTTTATGCACAGAATCGAGATTATCATGATATTGTCAAGAAGCGTCTCAAGCGGGTTGGGCGTTGGTTGATTGAACAAGATGCCAGTACGCAGATTAAGGTTTTTGTTGATACGGCTCCAGTCATGGAGAAACCACTTGCGCAAGCTGCAGGGCTTGGTTGGCAGGGAAAACATACTAATTTGGTGTCGCGCGAGATTGGGTCTTGGTTTTTCCTCGGGGCGATATTTACAACTGTTGAGCTAGAATTAGATCTGGCGGCGGAGGACAATTGCGGATCTTGTCGTAGGTGTTTGGATATATGCCCTACGAATGCGTTTCCAGCTCCATATCAGTTGGATGCAAGGCGCTGCATAAGTTATTTGACAATTGAACATCATGGCCCGGTAGATCTGGCGTTAAGAGTGGGGCTTGGAAATCGGATTTATGGGTGCGATGATTGTTTGGCAGTTTGTCCGTGGAACAAGTTTGCAGCGCGGTCGGCTGAGGTCAAATATCATGGACGAACCGAGCTGATGGATGCAAAGTTGGCAGATCTGGCATTGTTGGATGATACTGAATTTCGGACATTATTTTCAGGTTCCCCTGTGAAGCGGATTGGACACAAGCGGTTTGTGCGAAATGTTTGTTATGCGATTGGTAATTCTGGGGATAGAAGATTGATTTCTGTAGTGCAGTGTTTGATTCAGGATACTGATGACGCGGTTGCAGATGCAGCACGATGGGCATTTGAAAGATTGGGCGGCACGCAATGATTTTTCATAACACGGTGGTTATATGTCTTGTTTATTGAGTTTTGGGCACGGATTTTCAGCGCAGGCGTTGGTTCCGTTGTTGGATGGTTGGCGTGTAATTGGTACGTCGCGCACGATGGGAAAACGGGTTCAGGAGAGAGTTGAAAGTGCCTTTTTTCCAGGTTGTAACATGGGGCCGTATTTGGATGATGCTACGCATCTTTTGATTTCAGCTGGGCCAGATGAGGTAGGAGATCCAGTACTGCGAGAGTTGCGTGAAGAGATTGCTAAACGCGAGTTTGAGTGGGTTGGGTATCTGTCTACGACGGGGGTTTATGGGGACCATCAGGGTGATTGGGTTGATGAGTACACACCTTTGAATCCATCGACGCGGCGCGGACAATTGCGTGTTGCAGCAGAGGCAGAATGGCAGGCAATGGATTTACCGCTGCATATTTTTCGCCTCGCTGGGATTTATGGGCCAGGACGTGGGCCGTTTAGTAAAGTACGCGAGGGAACCGCGCGGCGGATCATTAAACACGCTCAAGTATTTTCACGTATACATGTTGATGACATCGCGCAGGTGCTGGCTGCGAGTATTGCGCAGCCGAATGCGGGTTCAGTCTATAATTTGTGTGATGATGATCCAGCTCCGCCTCAGGATGTGATCGGTCATGCGGCAGAACTGCTAGGGTTGCCGTTGCCAGAAGCCGTGGGGTATGAAATGGCTGAGCTGACGCCTATGGCGCGGAGCTTCTATGCTGAAAACAAGCGGGTGAGAAACGATCGTATTAAAGATGAGTTGGGCGTGGTTTTGAAATTCCCTGATTATCGTTTAGGACTGCAGAGTTTGTTAGATTTGGAAGTAAGTTGATCGATACTATCCTGCTTAAAAACAATGTTTTAAGGTCTTAAGTTGTAAAGCAGCGTTTGACCTTAGGGCCTGTCCGATGTTTGATCGGGTTTGAATTGGAATTCGTGTAAAGTTACTTGGCGGCTTGTTTTCATTGTTCGTTTTGGGCATTAATATGCACAAAACGAACAGGAATTATCCACAGATCAGCTTATTTAAATCAGTAATAGTTGTCTGCGCGACCACAATTATTTATTAGTCCGAGGATGCTACGAGGGCACCGATTAGCAGCATTGCTAAGGCTGGTAACAGCGCTCCTGAGGAAGAAGAAGAATCTTCTACGACCTCTACGACGTCAACAACTGGTTCAGATACGTCTCCAGAGAATGCAGTAGATGCAACCATGGTCATAACTGTTGCTAGTGCAATTTTTTTCATTTTGATGCTCCAATTTTTCATTCACACTGATTAAAGCAAAATCATATATAATTGAACCTGTCTTTACAATCTTATAGAAAAGTCACCTTAAGGTACTGCAATTAGAACATAGTCAGACTTGGGCTCCCCAATTATGAATGTGATCAAATGAGTAATACTTGTGTGCCAACCTGACTGAGATTGAACAGCTCTTCGATATGTTCGTTGAATAAACCGATGCAGCCACTAGACGAACGTCGGCCAATTTTACGCGTATCGTGAGTGCCATGAATGCGGTAGTATCTCCACGTTAAGTACATGGCATGCGTACCAAGTGGGTTGTCAGGGCCAGCTGGGATGTATTCTGGCCATTCTGGGTTGCGTTTGAGCATGTTGGGTGTTGGGCGCCAATCTGGGCCCACTCTTTTGCGTGTGATTTTAGTGCGGCCTGTTCGGGTAAGTTCTGGTGTTTCTGGTACAGAAGTTGGATAGAGGCGGTAAACGGACCGGTCCTCGGACCAGAAGTGAAGTGCGCGACTGAGTGTATCCACGAGAATTACACCGTTTTTGGTGTTCGAAAAATATGGATGCCAATCTTTGTTTGAAAAGCCGGAGATATTGCGTTTTACGGCACCTGTTTCAGGATTTGAAAGATTCTCTTTTTTAAGTTGTTCGTATAGGATTGGATCGTTTGTTTGCTGCGCTAATGCTGGCCCAAGAAGCGTTGTGCTGGCTAACGCGGAGCCTGTGAAGGCACGGCGGGTGATTCTGAATTTATCTGACATGATAAATGGCTCCGTTTATATCGGTCTACATTCGAAATACTTCTTTATGGCTGCAGTTTCAATTCAAAGAACTGTGATTTGGTGCAATCTTGCTTACAGAGATTCGAAAATCATAGCAAAGCTGAGTGGAGCAGCTTATAGAAATGTTGTTGATCCTTTAATTTGGGGGCACACGCCATGATCCGCATTATATTAGCCGCTTTGACCGTTTCGTTTGTTATGAGTGCATGTACCAATACATCTTCTGATCCAAACTTACGTCAGGTATTTCGTATTTGGCCGGGTGATGTTTCAGTAATACAATTTCGCCATTTGGACACAATAAATGCATTTCGAGAGGCGAGTGGATTGAATGCGTTGCAGTTGTCCGCAGAGTTGAATGCGGCGGCGAAGACACATGCGCTCGATATTTCGCGTCAGAACCGTCCTTGGCATTTTGGTTCTGATGGATCAAATCCAATTCAGCGTGTGCAGCGCACCGGATATATAGGCACGATGTTGTCTGAGAATTTGTCTGAGACGTTTGAGAATGATAGTGAAACGCTAGAAGCTTGGATGCGTGATCCTGTGACGCGTTCAGGTATTTTGAACCCAAATGCGCGTAACGTCGGTTTTAGCTGGCATCAGGAAAGTAACGGTAAGATTTGGTGGGTCCAAGTGATTGGGTCTTAAGCTGCCTAATTGGGGCGTTTAAGGGTTAAAAGATTGCGTTCTCGCAAAAGTAAATAACCCAACTATGAGCAGTTCGTCGCAAAAATGTTTGATTACGGTTTGATCAAGATGGGTGTACCATATTTGACCATGGCATAGATTTCTTCCATCTCCCTATCCGTTACAGCTATGCAGCCTGCTGTCCAGTCAACTTTGTTTTTGTTGGCATGCAGAATTGGTCCGCCATGGATGAAAATGTTACCTCCTGGTGAAACGCCTGCAATGCGAGCTTTAGCGATGTCGCGGGTATTCGGGTAGCTGATGCCGATAGAAAGGTGGTAGGTAGAGTTCGGATTGCGACGGTCAATTCTGTAGACACCCTCGGGAGTGCGGCCATCGCCCTCACGAAATTTGTGGCCAGTGGGCGCAAATCCAAGTGCAATATTGTATTTTTTTAGTACTTTTTTGCCATTTAGGAGCCACATTTTGCGTGCTTTTTTATCTACGAGCACTTGGGTAACCTGCGGGCCACTATAATTTTTGAATCTTGTAGATCCGTCACATCCAATCAGAACAAAGATAGTATAGAGTATTAAAAATAAACGCATTATGTTGTCCTAAAGCTCGCGTTCTATTTTGATGCGGGATTTGCGTGCGCGCTCCGTTGCACTTTTGAGTTGGCCACACGCTGCCATAATATCTTCACCACGGGGTTTGCGCACAGGTGAAGAATAGCCGGCTGCATTCACAATATTGGCAAAACGGTGGATGCGATTGTTAGAAGACCGTTCGTAGGGAGCACCAGGCCATGGATTGAAGGGGATGAGGTTGATCTTGGCAGGGATACCCTTGATAAGCTCAACTAAACGGTGGGCATCTTCGTCAGTATCGTTCACATCTCTAAGCATCACATATTCGAAAGTGATACGTTCGGCGTTTGAGAGGCGCGGGTAGTCCCGGCAAGCTTGCAATAGTTCGGCTATTTTGTGTTTTCGGTTGATGGGTACTAGCGTGTCGCGCAAGTCATCGACGGTGGCATGAAAAGAGATAGCTAGCATGCAGCCGATCTCCGCGCCAACTCGGTAAATTTCAGGAACGATGCCAGAGGTGGAGAGTGTTA
>ENA-ORDA01002171-ORDA01002171.1-marine-metagenome-genome-assembly--contig:-NODE-2171-length-15284-cov-2.944302_pt1 | contig 15284 bp, 18 predicted proteins | sample MGYA00237778_ERZ508506 | MGnify/ENA primary metagenome ERZ508506 (study PRJEB26177, sample SAMN06267891) | marine metagenome | isolation source: Monterey Bay, California, USA | place: Pacific...
AGTATCAATATCTGCTAAATCGTTGATAACAACGATTTCAATATCCTGACGCGGGGACGCAGCAAAAGCGCGCACAATATTACGGCCAATACGACCAAACCCGTTTATGCCAACCTTAATGCTCACAGTGAAACTCCAGATGTAATGTTAATAGGCCTATCAAAATTTAATCTCTTTAAATTCAAATCAATGACTATGTTCCTTTCTTTTGAAGTCTTTGTCTAGTTCAAATGAACATTTTTTTATTCAAATGAACATTAACAGGATAAAAAATGCTTCAAGTTGTTTATTTTTTATTAAAAACTTAAAATAATCTTGACATAACATTCAAATGAATATCACCATCGCGTCATGAATATTACACAGAGACAAGCAGAAATATCAGAGCTTCTTAGACAAGAAGCTTTTTTAACAATCGAGATGTTGGCCGAAAGGTTTGGGGTTACAACCCAAACTGTTAGACGGGATGTAAATGTTTTGTGTGATTTAGGATTTGCTAGGCGCAGGCATGGAGGTATAGCGCCGCTTACGACTGAAGGTAATCTGGCATATGCTTCTCGCCAATTACTTAACCGTAGTGGAAAAATTTATCTTGCCCAAGAGGTTGCAAGACATATTCCAAATAATAGTACCCTTTCTATTGGAATTGGAACTACCCCAGAAGTCGTGGCGAGTGCTCTGCTGGAACACAAGGGATTGCGGATTTACACTAACAGTTTGAGTATTGCCAACATTTGCAGTGTTAAAACTGACTTTGAAATTAATATCGCGGGCGGTCGTTTGCGTCATGAGGAGCACGATGTTCTTGGGAATTCCGTTGAGAGGTTTTTCGAGTCTTACAAAACAGATTACGGAATTTTTGGTGTAGCTGGTGTAGAGCTTGACGGCAGCCTTCTTGATTTTCATGAAGAAGAAGTGCGGGTTCGAGAGCAAATTTCAAATAATTGTCGAGAGAGCTTCCTTGTGCTGGATTATCAAAAATTCGGTCGAAGTGCCCATATTAGAGGCGGTGATATCAGAGATGTCTCAAAAGTGTTTTGTGACATGTCCCCACCAAATGAAATTGTTACTTTACTAAAAGAAAGCACCTCAGATCTGATTGTCTCAAATAAGGAAATTGCGGCATGAGTGGGATCGAAATAAAAAACCTTACAAAAGATTTTGGAGGGTCCATTGCCGTTAATGATGTGTCTTTTAGGGTTCCGGAAAAATCTTTTACAGTTCTTTTAGGACCTTCAGGCTGTGGTAAATCTACGCTGCTCCGAATGATTTGTGGGTTGGAAGCTTCTACATCAGGAAAAATATTTATTAACAGTAAAGACGTTACATCGTTAGAGGCTGCTAAGCGCGGTGTATCAATGGTATTCCAGTCCTACGCTTTGTTTCCACATTTGAGTGTAAAAGAAAATATTCAATTTGGCCTAAAAGTAAGGAAAGTGCCAAAGGCGGAGCGAGTTCTGAGAACTAAAGAAGCTGCAGATGTAGTTGGTTTGTCGGGCCTTTTAGATCGAAAACCAGCAAATCTTTCAGGAGGGCAGCGGCAAAGGGTTGCTCTAGCAAGAACCATTGTTTCTGAACAATCTGTTTGTTTAATGGACGAACCCCTCTCAAATTTAGATGCAAAATTGAGAGCTGAAATGCGGGATGAAATTCGTAATCTTCAGCAACGTCTCGGTTTGACTGTAGTTTATGTGACGCACGACCAAGTAGAAGCCATGTCTATGGCTGACCAAATTGTACTTTTAGACCAGGGGGAGATTGTACAAATTGGTTCTCCTGCCGAAATATATACAAAGCCTAAAAGTGTTTTTTCAGCGCGCTTTGTTGGGGTGCCACCAATGAATATCTTGGATATGAATAAAGTTAGTGGGGTGGATTTTTCGATTAAGTCTCTAGAAAAACCAAATGTAAAAACTGAGGTTCAGTATATTGGTGTCCGACCAGAGCACATTTCGATCTCAAAGAGGGGTTTGCCGGTCACAGTTTTTGGGATGGATTATTTTGGAGGGGAAACAGTAGTTAGAGTGCATTACCACGACAATATAATTTATATGCGATGCGCTAACCAACCAGATATTAAAACTGGCGATGAATTAAAGATCGCCTGGCCTGATGCACAAGTTCATATTTTTGACAAAAACAAAGTCAGAATACCATCGGGTTGAAAACCGTATGTCTCATTCTTCGAGCTATACGAAACATAACAAAGGGAGAAAAAAATGAAAAAACAACTACGAAAAGTATCTTTGGGCGTTGCTGCCGCGCTAGGGATGGCTTTGTCCTCATCTTTAGCTTGGGCTGCAACCGAATTAAACATGTATTATCCAGTCGCCGTTGGCGGCCCATTAACAAAAGTTGTTGATGGGATGGTTTCTAATTTCATGGCAGAAAATCCAGATATTAAAGTAAATGCAATTTATGCTGGTAACTATAATGATGCGCGTATTAAAGCCTTAGCTGCTCTTGAAAGTGGTCAGCCGGCTCAACTGTCTGTAATGTTCTCAATTGACTTAAACGAACTCCGTGAACTTGATGCGATTGTGCCGTTTGACGAAGTTGTAAGTACAGATGAAGAGCGTGCTTGGTTAAAATCATTTTATCCTTCATTGATGGAAAATGGTACCTCAGTCGGCAAGACTTGGGGCATCCCCTTCCAACGGTCAACTATCGTAATGTATTATAACAAAGATGCATTTAAAGCTGCTGGTCTTGATCCAGAAAGCCCACCACAAAGTTGGAATGAGCTTGTAGAAAAAGGTAAAAAACTTACCAAGGCTGATGGATCTCAATGGGGTATGATGATTCCATCAACGGGTTATCCTTATTGGATGTTTGGAGCACTTGCTATGCAAAATGGCGAAGTGTTGATGAACGGATCAGGTGATACTACGTACTTCAACAAGCCTGGTGTGGCGCAAGCGTTAAACTTTTGGAAGGACCTAGGAAGCAAACACAAAGTAATGCCAGAGGGAACAATAGAATGGGGAACATTGCGTAAGAATTTCCTTGAAGAAAAAACTGCTATCATGTGGCATTCAACTGGCAATCTTACAGCGGTTAAAAAAGGTGCAAAATTTGATTTTGGTGTTGCTATGCTTCCAGCAGGAAAGCGCCGCGGCACTCCAACTGGAGGAGGCAACTTCTATATTTTCAAGAAGGCATCTGACAATGAACGAGCAGCTTCTCTAAAGCTAATTCGTTTCATGACTGACCCTGAACGTTCAGCAAGTTGGTCTGTTGCTACTGGATATATGGGTATTAGCCCAGCTTCTTATGAGACTGATAAGCTGAAGTCCTACGTAAAAGAGTTTCCTCCTGCTGCTGTAGCTCGTGACCAACTGGAATTTGCAACGGCAGAACTGGCTACTTATCAGGCAGGTCGGATTCGCAAATCACTAGATGATGCAATTCAAGCAACTTTGATTGGTTCAAAAACTGCTGAAGAGGCTTTAGGCGAAGCTCAGTCTACTGCTGAGAAAATTCTTAAGAGCTACCGATAAATCACTCTAGACTAATTGGTAAACTTACAATTTTGAGGCGGCTTTATAAAGTCGCCTCAAATATAGTTAATTAATGGATAATGTGATGTTAACAATAAATCAAAAAAGGAATTTACAGGGCTGGGCTTTATTTGCTCCAGCAGCTTTTTTACTTATCGCTTTCACTCATTACCCAACTGTTGCAACATTTTTTAAAAGTCTTTTTTCAAATAATTCCATAATTAGGCCATCACGTTTCACAGGTTTTGAGTCATACCAAAATCTCCTAAATGACCCGATTTTTTGGAAAGTATTCACCAATAATATGTGGCTTGCTTTAGGTACGATTCCTACCTCTATTGGACTTGCTATAGTAATGGCACTCATTGTTAACAAAGCAATCCCAGGCCGTAGCTTTCTCAGGATAGCTTATTTTACGCCTACAATGCTGCCAATGATCGCAGTAGCAAATATTTGGCTATTTTTTTACGCACCTGGAATTGGGCTGCTTGATCAAATCGCAGAAATTTTTGGGATTGAATCTCATAATTGGCTAGGTAGTACCAGCACTGTTCTTCCTGCAATCATGGTTATGACAGTCTGGAAAGAAGCAGGCTTTTTTATGATATTTTATTTAGCGGGGTTGCAAACAATCTCACCAGAGCTTGGTGAAGCAGCAGAGTTAGAGGGGTCGTCACGCTGGAATTACTTCTGGCGAGTTCAATTCCCATTATTATTGCCAACAACACTATTCGTTCTGATCAATGCATTTTTGAATTCATTTAAACTAGTCGACCATCTGTTTGTTTTAACAAAAGGTGGTCCTGATAATGCTAGCAATTTGATTTTATATTATATCTACGAAACAGCATTCTCATTCTTAGATATCTCTTATGCGTCTGCTCTAACAGTGTTTCTATTGTTTCTCCTTGCTATAACGGCATTAGCTCAATTTTATTTTGTTGATAAGCGAGTACATTATAGATGAGCCCGAACCTACCGAAAAAAATAACTTTCACATATAGCCTTGAATTGATAGGTGCTTATTTTTTGGCAGCCTTTTGGATATTGCCATTAATTTACGCATTTTGGGCTGCATTCCATACAGGTGAATATGCTACTCGTTTTGATATATTTGCACCGCTGACATTAGCAAATTTTAGAGAGGCATTAGACCAGGCACCATTTCTGCAGTACGCAATAAACACATTTTCTGTCATTGCATTCTTGCTACCACTTCAATTATTAGTTTCAACTTTAGCGGCTTATGCATTTGCTCGTTTCAGCTTTGTTGGGTCCAATGTTGCATTTAGTCTAGTGTTAGTGCAACTGATGATAACGCCTGAGATACTGATAGTTCAAAACTATGGCACTTTGGCAAAAATAGGTATGATTGATACTATTGCGGGTATTGGCCTACCGTATATCGCAAGTGCATTTTGTATTTTTTTGTTGCGACAGACTTTTAAATCTATCCCCAAAGAATTAGAGGACGCAGCCCAATTAGAAGGATGCTCCCTTATGGGAATTTTATGGCGAGTGTATGTGCCACTTGCTATGCCGACCTATATTGCTTTTTCCCTTGTGTCTGTAAGTCACCATTGGAATAATTTTCTCTGGCCATTAATTGTTACTAACTCAGTTGAAACGCGTCCACTAACTGTAGGTCTTGGTGTTTTTGGTGCTCCAGAATCAGGAGTAGACTGGTCAATTGTTTCTGCGGCTACCCTTATGTCTGTGGCACCTTTGTTAATTGCTTTTCTTTTGTTTCAAAGGCAATTTGTTCAATCATTTATGCAGGCTGGAATTAAATGACCAAAATTGTGAGTTGGAATATTCAAAACGGTCTTGGAGTAGATGAAAAATTATCGATAAGTCGGACTGCAGAAACTATTAGAGAGTTAGGCGATGCGGACATAATTTGTCTGCAAGAAGTGTCAAATAATATACTTCTTCCTGACGGTAGTATTACAGACCAGGTGTCGCAATTATCTGAGCAGTTTAGTGAATATGTACCTGTGTTTGGAGCAGCATTAGACGTTCATTATTTGAACGAAAACCGGCGTGGGCAATATGGAAACTTAATTCTCTCTCGCCATACCCCAAAGTCCATTTTTTTTCACCAATTGCCACAGCCAGCTGATGGCGCGAAGAAACAAATGCCTCGACAGATGATAGAAGCAACCCTTGAAGGACCATCTGGTCTTTTACGGGTGATGACAACACATCTTGAATTTCATTCTCAACTTCAGCGATTAGCTCAATTAAAACGAATTATGGATATTGAATTTGATGTTTATAATTTGAAACAAACTCCACCGATTTTCTCTGAAGCTGGGCCATATGCACAATATGAAAGATCACAGAAAACCATATTATGCGGTGACTTTAATTGTCTTCCAAAATCGGAGGAATACGAATTGGTTGTAAACCCTTCTACTGGGAAAGTTGGTTTAAAAGACGCCTGGACAACTGTAAAGCCTAATCAAGTGCATGCGCCAACTTGTGGAATATATGACCACAAGCAATGGGAGGAAGGGGCTCATTGCCGCGATTTCTTTTTCGTCTGTGAAGAGTTAATAGAGCGTGTTAAAGATATTTCTGTGGATACAGAAACAAGAGCGTCAGACCACCAGCCAATAGTACTTACTTTAGACGCCTAAAGCCCTTGTGGACATATGAGCTAAAGTAAGCATTTAATTCATAATCGAAAAATCAAGATAATAGGGGGTCGGCGCTTTGCGCTCTACAAGGCTATTTCCACCGTGGTCCAACAAACCAGGCAACAAGTGAGCGTCTTATGCCTGACGTTACAGGCAGAACGCGGTGGCGCAAGTAAGAGGGAAAGACTAACACAGTTCCTTTTGATCTGAAGTCAGCAGTTGTTTTCACTTCATCAAATTCAAAATCACCGCCTTCATATTCTGATGTATCGCTGAGCTGTACTGTAACAGAGAGTTTTCTGTCAGTGTCTGCCTGGCCATTCCAGTGAACATCCTGATGCCAATCATAATGACCGCCCTGTTCAGCATAATATTCTGTGAATTGTATTTCAGCTTGGTTTTCGACACCAATATTAAACGCGTCGTAATTTGCCTTACTGACATAGTGCCAAAGTAAATCTTGTAACCATTGTTCTGATAGCCAGCGAATTGTGCTAACCCGTGTTTCTGCTACTATCTCAGAAGAGGCAAAGATAGTAGCTCCCTGCTCTGGCTGGCAAGTAGCGGCATGGATAATATCGTCAATCTGCTTGTCTGTTAAGCTGGCAGACCATAGTTGGAATAGCTCACGCATCTGTGCCGTCTTCTCTCAAAAGCTATCGCTCGTCTTGCAGGGTTACTGAGTTTGACCACACTATCGCTTGCAAGGGTAGCGTCAAATAACCGGCTATGAAAAACTATCATATTATCGGGTAGCCATAACCGCTAGCTTTATGGGGTGGTGGGCGCAGAAATATCCATATCTTTGCCGAGACGATCGGATAGCATATCAATGAATTTCCGTACCTTAAGAGGCAAAAACCTTTTATCTGGGTAGATGGCATAAATGCTCCTTTCGGGCATGGATTCATACTTTGGTAGCAGCTTTATTAACCTGCCATCCTCAAGGTGTTGGCGACACACAAAGTAAGGTAATTGGGCAAATCCAATACCTTGGACGGCGCTCTCCATTAACATGCCGGTGCTGTTGGCATAAATAGCGGCTTTTAGATTTATAGAACCGTGCTTTGCGTCTTCAGAACGGTAGTTAAAGACAGAGCCTGATGCCAAATTTGTATAGATAACCGCTGGCAGTGTGCGCAGATCATCAGGCGAGTTTGGCATGCCATATCGCTCTATAAAAGACGGGCTTGCACATAAGTATAACGGGAAATCGCAGAGGCGTTTTGCAATCAAACCTGAATCTTCCAATGCGCCAATCCGGATAACAAGGTCATAGCCTTCCTCAATGAGGTGAACGCGCTTATCGTTAAATTCGGCGTCAACGATTACATCAGGGTATAATCGAGCATAATCTGCTATTGGTCCAATCAGAAACCTCTCGCCAAAAGCCATTGGTGCATTAATCTTTAATCGCCCCGAGGGCCGCTCCTGACCTTCTGCTAGCTGCTCAAGAAGATGAGATACCTCATCATCCCCCCTATTAAGTGTATCAATAAGCTGCTTGCCAGCTTCAGTTACAACAACTGTGCGGGTTGTTCTATGAAACAGAACCAGTCCAAGGCGCTCTTCTAATGTTTTGACTTGTCTGCTAACAGCCGCCCCAGAAACACCCAAAGCAATCGCAGCTTTGGTAAAGCTCGCATGATGGGCAACCTCACGCATCATTTCAAACCCATTTGCATAGAGTGTCATTATTAACTCCAGAGTAATAGTTAAATACAAAATACAATATTATAACTTTAGAGTTATTAATGTATAGTCTTGCAATCGTCACACGACCATAAAAACATCAAAACAGGGAAATATCATAATGAGTGAAGCACCAAAATGCGGCTGTGGCCGCTCCCCAACAGGAAATTGTATTGGATGGCACGCCTTATCTGAGGAAGATTATCAGGCAAAGAAAGCTGTGTATGAAGCGCGGCAGGCAGAAAAAGCCAAAAAATAGCCCAAAAAAATGAGGCCAACAACGAGAGCTGTTGGCTCATCATTATATCCTCATCTTTTTTCAGGAAATGTTTCAATGTCAAAACTAGATAATCTTTTTGCGCCCATCATCCCTTTTTCGGCTCCCATTGGGCGGTTATTCATCTCTGGCATGTTCGTCATGTCTGGCCTTAACAAAATTGGCAACTATGATAATACAGTAGGCTGGATGGAAGCTATGGGCGTGCCAGGAGCCATGCTGCCTCTGGCTATTGCGCTTGAAGTTTTTGGGGGGTTAGCAATTATAGCTGGGTGGAAAACAAGAATTTTTGCAGCCCTTCTTGCAGGCTTTTGTCTTGTATCGGCTATCCTTTTCCACGCTAATTTTGAGGATCAGGTTGAAATGATTATGTTTATGAAGAATGTTGCTATAGCAGGAGGATTTTTGTTCCTTGTTGCTCATGGCGCTGGAAGTTACTCGCTTGATAATCATCGCCGCACTTAGGTGGTGTTTATCCGTGATAAATTAATAACAGGCTTATAAGGGTAGATGGTTATGGGATTGCTTCAAGAAGGCCGCTGGGTAGACCGCTGGTACGATACAAAAGAGACTGGTGGACGCTTTGTGCGGCGCTCGCCTCATTTCAGGAACTGGGTCACGTCTGATGGTAGCGCTGGCCCAACCGGTGATGGCGGTTTTAAAGCTGAGGCGGGGCGTTATCACCTTTATGTTTCGCTCGCCTGCCCATGGGCCCACCGTACTATGATCTTCCGCGCCCTCAAAGGATTGGAAGAGATGATTTCGGTCTCTGTTGTGCATCACTATATGGCTGAAAATGGCTGGACATTTATGCCGGCAGACGGCGTTATCCCTGATATAGTAAATGGGGCTGAGTATCTGTACCAAGTCTATACCGCTGCCAAGCCAGACTATTCTGGCAGGGTTACAGTCCCGATTTTGTGGGACAAGCAGACCGGCACTATTGTTTCGAACGAGTCGTCAGAAATCATTCGGATGTTTAACACTGCCTTTGATGAGAGTGGCGCTCAGCCGGGTGATTTTTACCCCGATGCCTTGCGCGCTGAAATCGATGCTCTGAATGATAGAATTTATGGGACAGTGAATAACGGTGTTTATAAGGCTGGTTTTGCAACGACCAAAGAAGCCTATGAGGAAGCTGTAACACCGTTGTTTGAAACACTTGATTGGCTAGAAGAACGCCTTTCATCGCAACGTTATCTCATAGGAGGTAACATAACCGAAGCCGATTGGCGGCTTTTCACAACCTTGGTCAGGTTCGATGCTGTTTATGTCGGGCATTTCAAGTGCAATATTCGCAGAATAGCTGACTATCCGCATTTACAAGGATATCTGTGCGACCTTTACCAACAGCCAGGTGTCGCAGCAAGCGTCAATATGGAGCATATCAAATACCATTATTATGCAAGCCATGAGACAATAAACCCAACAAGGATTGTCCCGGTAGGCCCATCCATTGATTTCATGGCGGTACATGACCGCTCAAATCTGAGCTAATATGAGACAGCCTTTATGATGCGCTATCACTGTCTTTATGACATCCAAGAATAACTGGTTATGCGAAAAGCTGGAGAACAATAATGTCAATTCGCCCCGTTAAAATGCAGAGTGAGGCCCGCCCTACAACCGAAGGTGCTGGCGTTCATTTGCATCGTGTATTTGGCTTTGGTGATACCACGCCATTTGATCCCTTTTTGATGATGGATGATTTTCGCAATGATGATCCCCAGCTCTACCAAAATGGGTTTCCGTGGCACCCTCATCGCGGCATCGAGACAATCACCTATGTCCTAAAAGGCACTGTTGATCACGCTGATAGTCTTGGTAATGTTGGCACCCTTGGCGGCGGCGACATTCAATGGATGACAGCTGGCTCAGGTATCATTCATCAGGAAATGCCGCATGGTGATACGCAAGGGGCAATGCATGGGTTTCAGTTATGGGCCAACCTGCCATCGTCGCAGAAAATGACAACGCCGCGGTATCAGGATATAAAATCGGCTGAAATTTCCGAATTACATGATGATGATGACAGCAAAATCCGTGTCATTGCCGGCAATTATCGCGGCTATGGCGGGCCTGTTGATGGCATTGCTGCTGACCCACAATATTTGGATATAACCTTGCCGCCGCGATGTTTCAAAAAATTCCCCTTTGATACACGCCGTCAGGGCTTTGCTTATATCTTTGAAGGTAGTGCGCGGTTTGAAGATGCCTCAAACCCGTTTGGTGTGAATGTTGAAAAAGAATTTCTCGGTGAAGAGCTGAAAATCCGCGATATGTCTGGCAATCGAACATTGGTTGTTTTTGGCGGCGGTGATGAGGTTACGGTTACATCAGGTGACCATGGCGTGCGGTTTTTATTGATATCTGGCGCCCCTTTACGCGAGCCTGTTGCATGGCATGGCCCGATTGTAATGAATACGCAAGACGAGTTACGCACCGCTGTGCGCGAACTCAATAATGGAAGCTTTATTAAAACATCTGCGGCGGGCTGGCAAAAATAAGCGTGCGATAAGGCAGGCTCTTATCATTGGGGTATTACTGCGGCGCGCGAAGTGATTTTACCGAAAACCAGCTTAGTATCACAAGCGGGAAACAAATCCCGAAAGCGCTGCGAATGCCGAACTGCTCTGCCATTATGCCAAGGAATGGCGGTGCAAGTAAAAAGACAATAAATGACAGTTGGGCGACGGCAGCGACATTCACAGAGGCAGGCCTGTCCGTGCGCTGTGCAGCGGCCGAGATTGCCAGCGGAAAGATCACCGCATTACCCGCCCCCAAAAGTACAAACCCGCCAAGGGCAATAAGGGGAAGTGGCGCAAACGTAACAAGAATAACCCCTATGCCAAGCGCAATAACTGAATAAGAGGTGATTTTCTCTGGCCCATATTGGTCAACAAAACGGTCAGCAAAAAACCTCACAATGAATTGGCTTAACGCGCCAAGCGCAAAGGCCATCCCGCTTATAAAGGGCGGTGTTGAAAAAATGTCACGCATGAAGATAACAGACCAGTCAGTGCCTGCGCCCTCTAGCAACATTGCTGATAAAGTCAGTGCGACCAGCATTAATATCGGTTTGGTTGGATAGGCAAAAATAGCTGTATTTGCTCGGTCATTTAGCCGCTGTGTGGCAGGGCGATAATGAGCGAGCAGCAGTATTATCATAGCGCTGGTAACGCCAAGAAACCCAGCCATGTGCCAGAATATGGGACTATAAAATTGGGCAAGCAAGGCGCCTGATAATCCAGCACCAAAAAACCCCAAACTCCAGAAGGCATGACATCTATTCATGATGCGGCGTTTGAGTGTCCCCTCTATAAGGTCGGCCTCGACATTGACGGCAACCTCAACAACTCCGATGGCAAGACCTGCGATAAACAAGCAAATGAAAAACATCAGTGGTCCAGCCGATAATGTTGATATCATCTCGGCGCCACCAATGATGGGCACGCCCAATAGCATGACAAGACGAAATCCCAGCACCTGCAATATTCGGCTGGCAAAAAAAAGTGATAATTGCACGCCAAGCGCAGCGCCAATAACAGACATGCCAAGCATGCCCTCCCCAATCCCCATTTGATGCTGCATATCACCAAGTCGTGGGAAGATAGCCCCAACACTAAGGGCATAAATACCAAAGGCAAGGAAGATACCATTCTGGGGGCGTAGGAAGAGCCGGGGAGATGTGAGTGTCATAAAAAACTTCTACTGGCAGGAGGGCGAAGTCGCAAAATAAACAATGTAAGATAATATAGCCCTACACCAGTTCATGAATTCTTTCATGATAACTAAAAGACCAGCCGTTAAAAAAACCCATCATGTAAAATGCGCTCCTGCAGCGCGCGAGATATTCGTAACGCACTCCTGCAGGGGATTTGTGTAAAAACTGCGCTCGGCCCTTACTCTGAATACAGGCACAGAAATGCTGACCGCCGCGATAGGCTTAAGCTGTTCATTGAGGATGGCCGCACCAAAGCACGAAATGCCTGTCTCATTTTCCTGATCATCATTGATATATCCTAAATGACGATATTTTTCGGCCTGCTCTATGAGCGCTTGAGGGGTGGTGGTTGTCTGGTCGGTAAGCTTATTTAAGTCCAGCCTCGCCATCACTGCATCAAATTCTGCTGCTGGAAGAGCCGATAGGAATGATTTGCCGACACTGGTAGAATGCAACGCCACTCTAGCGCCTACGCTAGAGGCCATGCGTACAACCTTAAGGCTCTCTATTTTATCAATATAAACCATTTCATCGCCGCTTCGTATGGCAAGGTGAACAGTCTCACCTGTCCGGTCTCGCAAACTCTCCAGCTCCGGTCGTGCAAGGCTGCGGATATCTATGTCTTCAAGGGCGCGGCGCGCTAGCCCAACCAGCCTTATACCGGGAAGGTAGCACCCCTGATTGGTTTTCCTCGCTAACCCCTCAGCCTCCAGACTTGCCAGAATACGAAAAAGTGTTGGCCGAGATAGGCCGCAGTCAGCCAGCAGATCAGTGGCTGTCGGGGGCGCGCTACAATCTGAAATTGCCTGAAGAACAGCAATACTGCGCGAGAAACTTTGCGTGCCGGGGACAATTTTAGTCACAGCAACCTCCGTTCTGCATTGTGAATACCGGTTTGAATAATAGTTGACAAAATAGCTGACAGATTCATAAAATGTCCATATTATTATCAGTTGTTCATATTATGGACAGAAGTGAAAGAAATGCAAGTAATGAATGATGCATCACCTGACGCGCGCAATGCTCTTATTAGTGGTGGTACCAGCGGTATTGGTTTGGCGCTGGCCCAAGGGTTTGCCGCAGCAGGGTATAATGTTATCGCTGCCGGTCTTGGCCCGCTACCTCACAGCACGCCCAGCATCCGTTTTGCGCGCCTAGATGTCACGGATGGTCCGGCAGTTGCCGCTTTGGTATCTGAGCTGCCAGAACTTGATGTTGTGGTAAATGCTGCAGGCATTATTCGCCGCGAAGATGAATTTGATCCAGATATTTTTGCCCAAGTTATTGATATCAACCTGAATGGTACGATGCGTATTTGCACAGCCGCGCGGGCGGCTCTTGCTAAGCGTAATGGCAGTATTATCAATATCGCATCGATGCTGAGTTATTTCGGGGGCGGCAATGTTCCAGCCTATTCATCATCTAAAGGCGGTGTTGCACAATTAACCAAATCCTTGGCAATTGCTTATGCCTCGGACGCAATTCGGGTGAATGCGCTAGCGCCGGGCTGGATTGCAACGCCGCTTACCAAGGGCTTGCGCGATGACCCGGCACGTAATGACGCCATCCTTGCCCGCACACCGCTAAAACGCTGGGGAGCCCCAGAAGATCTGGTCGAGCCAGCATTATTTCTCGCCGGCGCCGGCGCAAGCTTTATCACCGGCACAATTCTGAATGTAGATGGCGGCTATGCCATCGTTTAATATCTTAAAAAAGGACAACAGTAATGCCACTTGTAAGCGAAGATATGAATGCAAAAATGCCCTACCAGCATCCTATGCCGGCAGACGCCTTACCTGAAATTGTTGTGACGGACGCCTTATCAGAAGGCGACCAGCGCATGTGGGTACAACAGACAGAGCACGTCTTTTTCCGGCCGCTCTGCCTGAATGTCAGCCAAGGCTATTGGATGAATTTGCTGAAGGTGACAAAATCAGGCGTATTATCGCGGCATCGCCATCCAAATGCCGTGCATGGTTTTGTGCTAAAAGGTCGCTGGCATTACCTAGAACATGATTGGGAAGCACGCGAAGGGTCATACGTTTTTGAGCCGCCTGGCGAAACTCATACCCTTGTCGTGCCAGACGATGTTGATGAAATGATCACCTATTTTCAGGTTAATGGCACCATGAACTATGTTGACCCGTATGGCAAACATTTAGGGTATGAGGATGTCTTTACCAAAATTGACATGTGCCGCACTCATTTTGAAGAGGTTGGTCTCGGCGCTGATTATGTGAAGACATTTATCCGGTAGTCACCTATCCACTTATCTGGTCTAACATATCACAACAAATATCCTCTCTTTTAAGGAGCTATTATCATGATTGAACGTATTCACACAGGAGAGCGGTCTTCTAAAATTGTGAAACATAATGGTGTTGTCTATCTAACAGGGCAGGTATCAGAGGGTGAGACAATCCAAGAACAGGTGCGCGGGTGCTTGCAAAAGGTTGAAACACTTCTTGCAGAGGCAGGCTCATCTAAAGAACAGATGTTACGAGTAACAATCTGGCTTGCGGATATGAGTGATTTTCAGGGATTGAATGAGGTTTGGAATGAGTGGGTGCCAGCAGGTCGCGCACCCGCAAGAGCCTGCGGCCAAGCCAAGCTTGCAAGAGATGTGTTGAAAGTCGAATTCATGGTAGATGCGGCGTATTAATAGGCGTCCTGCGTCATCAATAAATACTCAACATCTTTTATACTGACTTTGAGGGCGCCACTTCGTCGCCCCCAAAGTGAAATCAAATATTTTTCCAGATCTGACAAATGAATCATAGCTTCTTTGAGCGTGTATACGTTTGCCATTATCGCAAGATTAGATTTTGCTTTTAGCCTGTCTTCATTAGACAGCCTTTTAATGAATTTGCCATATTCCGAATTAATTTAAAATAAAGCTCAGGACTGTCTTCTAGGGATGTTCCAAGTGGGTCTAACACCCCAGTGCCTGCGTTGGTGTTCTCGGTAACTGTCGCCACCAACTTTGGCTGGAATTGTGGTTCTGAGAACACACAAGTCGCGTCGAGTTCTCTTACCTTTTCCTGTAATTCCCTGACGCGCTCTGCCCCTGGCATAACCTCTGGTGACACGGTAATTGACCCGATTGCCGAAATGCCAAACCGTTTTTCGAAATATTGGTATGCATCATGGAATACAACATAACCTCTGCTTCTAATCGGCTTCAAATCGACGTCAATCTCATTAGTAAGTTTATCCAATTTTTTCATAACAATTGAAGCATTTGCCTCATAGACTTCTGCATTTTCAGGGTCAATTTTGGCTAACTGTTCTTCAATTTCATGAACAAGGGCTTTTGCGTTTTGCGGGTCGAGCCAGACGTGAGGATCCGTCTCGTCATGGTCATCATGTTTGTCGTCATGGTCATCATGTTTGTCGTCATGGTCATCATGTTTGTCGTCATGGTCATCATGTTTGTCGTCATGGTCATC
>ENA-ORDA01002173-ORDA01002173.1-marine-metagenome-genome-assembly--contig:-NODE-2173-length-15273-cov-4.064359_pt1 | contig 15273 bp, 30 predicted proteins | sample MGYA00237778_ERZ508506 | MGnify/ENA primary metagenome ERZ508506 (study PRJEB26177, sample SAMN06267891) | marine metagenome | isolation source: Monterey Bay, California, USA | place: Pacific...
GCTAACATCACCACGACTTAAACCAATGTCTTGAAGAGTTTGATCATCTAAGCTATTAAGCTGTTTAATAGTCTCTCGATGTGCTCTCCAGGTTTTTAAGTATTTAATATATCGAACAATAATATGTTCTTTTAAGTATTTAAGCATTATCACTCCAAGCTATGCACTTCCAATCATGTGCAACCCATCTACGTTCTTCAATGTATGCAATACCAAATCCTATTTGTTTTTCACATTCTTCTTTAGATGCAAATAAATTAGGATTAGCAAAACCTCTACATTCAGTTCCTTCTATAGTACATGCTAATATAATTGCAGTAAACATTTCTTTTCCAATCTAAAATGGTAGCCATCCTAGCCAAGCAAGAAAGTATAGTCCGACCCACGTATTAACTATACTCCCTGCAATAAAGCCAAATGCATACCCTATTAATTTAAAGGCATTATCCAATTTTATACTCCGATTTAAGGGCTATAATATCCATAATATATTCATTACAAGCATCCCAATTAGTAAATACTTTTTTAGTATTATTATAATCATCTGCTTCAGTTCGACCACTGTAGTTTAACACATAACCATTTTCACAAAAGTCTACAGAAAAATCAGATACATCTTTTACAATCTTATTCATTTATATCTCTCTTATATAATATTATTCTTTAACGTCAACTATATTTCACAACCACCCGCACCGCAAGCTAGTGTTTGAGCACCTTCAGTTTCATCTTCAAATTCATAGTTAGGAAGCAAAGAAAAGTCTACTTCAGGGAAAGCATGAACCGCTTTAATATACTCTTGCTCAGTGCAAGGCGAATAAGGAGCTTGTGCATAAGTATGCTCACTGTAAGGCAAGAAACTAATGCCAGTTACGTTATCAAAGTTCTTAAATACCCAGTCACCTACTTCTAACCACTCATGCTCTTTTACATAAATAGTTACTGAAACTGAATGTTCTGACCACCAAGTTTGATAAGCTAACCAGTTTTCAAGTTGCTCAATGGCTGTTTGTTCGTTAGCTAGTGTAGCACCAGTTGGTGATTTAATTGGGAAGTAAAACACAGTAGTACGCTCTACATTCATCGCATCCGGTTCGTTAGGTACACCTTGATCTTTAAGAAGTTGTGTTAAAGGATCGTTGTTTGACTGACGAACAGATCGAATATAATAAGGGGCAAAGCGACCATGAATGCCACTAGCGCTGTCAACAAGCTGGCTAACAGTACCACTTGGCTTAACTGTAGTAATAGCTGTAGCGGGGTTAATAGAAAGCCTTTCGGAATATTCTCTATTAGTTTGAATAGCAACATCTTTCATTTCCTTTAACAGCTTTGGATCAGGATTTTGTAACAGTCTACAGTCCTGAATACCAGTTAAGCTTACACCTAGCAAGCTTTCTTCTTCACAATTCTTTTGCCATACTTTACGAACATATTTAAAGTCTGTCAGCGAGGCTTGAAACGTACCAAGAATAGTAGCAATACGTACTTTACGCTTGAGATCTTCCTCTGTATCATCTACTCGGCATACGACTTCCGATAAGTTGCAGAGTTGTCCTGAACGCAATAAGATCTCTGCACAAGGATTAGTACCACGAATTTGTGAACTATCTCTGCGACCATCGTTAGTGTTGCGTTGAGCACCATATCGACTATAAATACCACGCTCGCCAGAGCCTGACTTCTTAAGTGCTAACCACTCTTCCATGAATACATCCATAGAAGGCTTTTGATCGTAAGCTGCAGAGTTATTAGCTAAAGCCCGTTGTGAGTTATTTTCCCACCACATACCGGATTTAGCATCACGTACTTCTGGATCTGTAAGATCACTCAAAGAAATTAAAGCAGAGCGGCGCACACCACCTACTACAACAATCTCTGCAATCTTACATACAATATCATGTACTTCAATAGGGCGTAGTTTACGTCCTGCTGCGTTTTTAAATGTAGTTGTTACAAACTCAAACAAACGTTTAAGAGGTTCAGGGCCAGAAGCACGGCCACCCATAGTTTTAAGGCGAGCACCTTCTGGTCTAACTTTAGAATAATCCCATTCATGTTCATTTCCTAAATATAAGTCTGCTACAAGCTTACGTAATCCCTTTGCCCAACCTTCAGCACTATCTTCAATAGAAATAGTACGTTCTGTTTTAACAAACTGATCGTTAATAATAGGTAGTTTATTTACGGCACTAGCTTCAGCTGAAAAGCCTACACCTGTACCCGCCATAAGGATGTAAAGTATTTCATCAAATACTCTAGGGTGATCTACTTCTACAAAGCTACAGTTGTAACCTCGGAAGTGATTCTTTGATAGTGCGTCTCCAGCACTCCACATAGAGCGCATAGAGGGCATGACTTCTTTGTTGTATACAGCATCATGCACCTCTTGGAATTCCGCATCGGTAATAACATTATTACCAATTTGTTCTTTCCAAAATCCGATGAGTCTATCTACAGTTTCGTTCCACGTTTCGCGCCGATTCCAGTCAGCTATAAAACGTGAGTATCGTGAAAGATGGATAAAGTCTTCGTAAGCTTTCATAGTAAGCTACTCCTGTTCGTTTTCGTTAAAATATTTAAATGAATCCAACGGTTTAGCCGCTGGTTTTTTCTTTTTAGGTTTTGATTTAGGCTTTAATACCTCTGAATACCACATAGTGCTAATCACATCTAATGCGGCTTGTGGGTATAGTTTTCTAATATTAGGATTAAGAAGCCATTTATCAAAGTCTTCGTTTGAAAACCCCTTTTTCTTAAGCGAGTTATAAACCGCTGTCATTGTCTGAGTATACATTAATGCATATTCCTTTTTGATTGTAGGTGTGAATTCATTATAGTATCTGCAAAGTAATAGAAATTATCACCTAGCTCTGTACTTTGTTCGTTAATGTTGTGAAAAGAATTAACTATCTTTTCTATAAACTCCATTACATTTGGATTGATTTCTGATACGTCTGCACCCCCATCTAATAACTGTAATATAATAGACATCCAAAACTCGTCTGGTGGAGAATTAAACTCGCTCAAAGTTTTCTTCGTTGAATTCATCTGACCCCTTCCTTAATCTTCCTGTATCAAAATTATAAAACATAGAACCTGAAGGTCCAGTTAGACCTGTATATCTACATTTAAGAACTTTAGTTCTAATAGTATTTCTTTCTTCTTCGCTTTCTGAACCAACGTTTCTAGCAAAAGCAATAATATCCATACTGATTTGTTTAATACTACCTGAACCACGTATATCATCCATAGACGGTAGTTTACCTTCTTCAAAGCTTTTACCTTTGTTATCTGTTTTACGCAAATGGCTAATAAGACCTAGCCATACGTTATACTTCTTAACTAAACGTAAAAGATCATTCATAATCTTATCTATCGCTTCATTTCCGGTGAGTCCTTCAGTTCCTTCAGAAGCAAGTATAGTAATGTGGTCCACAAAGAGATACTTACAACCGCTAAGACACATATACTCAAGAAAATCCATGATGGAGCCATCAGATATAGAACCTTGATGATCAAGGACCATAACACGGTTATCACTGAAAATAGTATCAAATCCTTCTTTAAGTTCATCTATAGGGATCTCCTCTTTGGCAGGGTTTCTACTAAGAGCCATTCCAGACATTTTTCTTGCAGTTTCGGCGGGACTTTCTTCCAGACTGATAAGGCCGATTTTATCTTCAGTTTCTTCAAGAAGATGAACAGCAATTTCCCGAAGAAGCGTACTTTTACCTGATCCGGTTCCGCTAGTCCAGAGAGTGATTTCTCCGAATCGCATACCCTTAAGCTTTTCATTAAGACCTTCCATAAAGTCGGGATAAGGTACAGATTCAATTTCATTGTAAGCCTCCAGTTGAGTCCATAGCTCATCTTTAGTCAAAATACCTGCGGGGGTATAGTCTACGGCATCGTAGATTACCTTTAATACTTTGTCAGGGTCTTTTATCCAAAGATCACTAGCATCTTTCTCTGATGATTTAGCTATCTTAATCTTATCATAACCTATTATACGAGCAGCTTCTTTTACTGCTTTTTCGCCAGCTTCGTCCTTATCAAGCCATAAAATAACTTCATCAAAGTTACGAATCCAATCACGACATTCGATAAGATCTCGTATAGAACTAGCACTACGAATACTAACCACAGGATAAAAAGTTTTATACTTCTTATACCAAGCTGATTGGACTGCCATAGCATCTAGCTCGCCCTCCGTTATAACTAATCTTTTACCACCGTTGTAGAGTTGCTGTCCAAATAGTCCACCTTTAACGGTACCACATGAGGTAAAGGTTTTGGGTAGATCTCTGACTTTGTAACCGGAGATCTTGTTGCCCACATAATAAGGATAGTAATGGCTAGAAATATCTCCGTCGATATTATAAGATACTTTAACACCGTAATGCTCCGATACTTGTTTATAAATGTTTCTTTCTTTAAAGCCACGTATCGGATAGTCTTCTGTAATTTCTTCTACTGTATCATTATTAACTGCTACCCATTGCGTTTCTACTGGTTGCATGTTGCCCTCCTTTGGGGCAGGGAAAGAGGCTCTACAAGAAAAACAAAATGCAGAGCCTTCTTCATAAATTTGTTTGGCATCTGAACTGCCACACTTTTCACATGGTTGATTACGAGTGACTATTGTCCCCATCATCTGCTCCTATATGTGCTGTGAATTTAGACATTTCTTGAAACAATAAAAAGAATATAATACTTGTAATAGGATTAACTAAGTGATAACCCATAATTTCTGAGATTAAAGTAAAGGCTAATAAACCTACACTTACAATCCACAAGGCTACTGCCATTGGTGATACTTCCATTATAAAAACCTCTTCTTTAATACATTAACATACCTCTTGGTTTTTGTAGTAGGAAACTCTTTTGGTACAAACCTGATAGCAGCAATTTGTCTATTGTAAAACCTAGGCGTAATATTGTCAGGTAAGTATTCAGTCATACAATCAGATAACATTTGTAGATAAGCTTCTGCATAATACAGTCCACCTTTAGTTTTGTAAAGGTCTACAATCTCAAATCTAAAGTTATCTTTTTTGTACTTGCCAATATCTTGTTTTAAAGCTTTAGAAGAACCTATATAGGTTTTCCATGTCATTGCTTTACCATAAGTCCTAGACTTCTTTTTACCGCCATGCCAAAATTGTTTCTTTCCAATATAATACTGATTAGTAGTTAAATTTTCTATACAATATACAAAGCCAAACCAATCACTAGGATCAAACTTTTTATTATATTCCCAGTGACCTTTATCTGTTAACATAAGCATTATACTTTTCTTTTGGTAAGTTAAAGTGATCGTCTTGTTTACGCCAGATATGTAATAGCTTTCCATTCGCTAACATATGAGCGTGACCTTCATCACTATAAAAATCATTATATGCCTTACAAACAATTTCTTTTCGATGCGCAGGTAACGTTGTACCTTCAAGCATTTTTTCAGCTTTCTTAGGTCCAATTTTAGGAATACCTGGGATATTATCTACACTATCGCCCATAAGTAATTGTTTCCAATAGAAATAATCTGCGTAATCACTTTCAATTATATAAGTCTCTTTCTTACGAGGATTGTAATGAAGACCTTCAATGCAGTCTAAATCCTTATCTACAGTAACAATTGCATAAGGTTGTTTACATTCGTTAGCCCAAATGCGAACCATGTCATCAGCTTCACAATTATCTGTTAGTATACAACCTTCATACTCGTTTACAACATCTGATTTCAAATCCAAGAACCAGTCTGGTCTTGTAGATTTTGACTTTGATCGATTAGCTTTATACTCAGGGTATACGTCTACTCTAAAGTTATCAGGACCACCCAAGGCCATAACATAATCAGTTGTAAATAAGTCTTCTAGTATAGCAGTAAAAAGACTATCAAAGTTTTCTCGTGCTTCTTCTTTAGTTTCTGCACCCCATATACTCATGTATAGTAGTACATCACCATCAACAATAGCTAACATAGTAGCTCCTTTATATTGTTCTTTAACGTCAGGTATTATTTACTCTTCGTTTTCTTCGGCTTCTATGCCTCTGCGAACTAACTCAAGAAAACCCATGTTAAATATTTGAGCAAAAGTTTCTTTGTCAAGATCTAGCTCTAATGTTGCAGATCCATCTTCATGTTCATCAATAGAAACTACATGAATACTGTGTACTTTACTTTCCATTTAATGCTCTCTTTTCAAGCTTGTTAATGTTTCTTAACATAATATCATTTAAGTTTAATCCTGCATTATCAGTTAAAACAGTAACATACCATAATACATCACCTAGCTCATCAATAAGATTCTCACGGCTAGTAGCATTACATACTTCTTCTACTTCTTCACGAATACCTGCTTTTAAGTTATCAGCGTGTACGTGAGTGTCACCATAAAATTGAACAGCTAATGATTGATATAATTCATTATTCATTTTTTATCCTTAATAAGTTCTAATTTAAATAAACCTTCAGGGCTGTTAACAGCAGCAACAATGTCAAGTAGCTGTTGAAATGTCATTACTACAACATCAAATTCATTTTTGTATTCTTGCCACTGCCTAACAAACACAGTAGAATTGTCACCAATAATAACTTGAACATCTTCTTGATCATCATCTTCTGACAATGTAGTTATAACAGCGTCTTCGTCAAGGAACTCTACTGTATACATTATTCTTCTACCTCTTCCTTAGCTGATGTATAACCATCATCCCATCCATTGTCATAACCCATCTCTTGGCCATTATCATAACCACTTTCATAACCATTTTCGTACCATTCTTCATGCTCTGTACTGTTTTGGCTTTTAGTTACTTCAATACAGTTATACTCTAAGTCTTCAATGTCTTTTATTAAATCTCGACTTAACTCAATTCCTTGAAATTTAAGTTCTTGGAAAAATTTACTGAAATGAGTTTGAATCATAACTTCCATAGATGTAGTAATACTCATTGATCTGTCTCCTTATTAACTTTACGCAGTCTTTTATTATAAGCACGTTTAATCTTTTTTAAGTCTCCTCTTTTAAAATTAAGAAATTTACGAGACTTACTAAGAGCATCCATCTCATCCCCAGATTTTAAAGGAATTCGTTTGATCATTTGTTCATCTCACTTATCACTATCCACATAAATCCTAAAATTAAAAATAGTAAAATAGAGCCACCCATAAATGCTTCAGTCATTATTAACTCCTATGCATGGTAACAGTATTGTTTGTTTACAGTATTTAGGATAGTCGTCGTATGTCATAGCTATCAGTACGGGTGGCGCTGCAATTAATAAAGCAACAATTGCTGCTGCTTTAATTGATCCATCAATATTACCTCTCATATTTTTCCTTTTCTTTAGTCAGCGTAGTTAGGTTTAACTTTGTAGTGCTCATGAATACTCTTCTTTACGTTAGATTTCATACGTTTAACTTCTAACGCATGTTGATATTCAGGTTTATCTAATAAAACTTTTATAAATTCTTCAATAGCTTCTACTCTAGCTTTTAAAGATTTTTTAGGAAAGTTACCAAAAGGGTCATGCATATTAGCCATCGCTCTTTCTTTAGCTCTATTTCTTTCTTCATCGTCAAAAGGTCTAATGGACGTCATAGTAGTCATCTCCTATTTTACAATCACCACAAGTCATAATGTTAATACCATATTGTTTAGGGGCGTCTTCAAAGCATTTAATAATAATTTCTTTAGCTTGCTCTGCCTCCTTTTCTTTAACTTCTACAGTATGTTCATCATGATAAAACAACAAATGTTTAAAGTCGATCTTATTTTCTTTTAGACGTTGATCAATAAGGTCAACGGTAGCTTTCATAACTACTGCTTCAGCACCTTGAATAAGATAGTTAAGGGCTTTATGCCTTTCAGAAGGATCTAAACATATCTTTCTATCATCCAAGCCTGGAATAAATCCTTGTTTTTCTATTAATCCATTGACTTTATCAACTAGCTTAGCTAAAGCAGGTAAAGCTTTTTTATATCGATGCATAGCTGATCTTGCTTGACTTACTGTTTGATCAATATATCCGCTAAGTTTTTGAGCACCAGCACCATAAAGATAAGCAAAGATAAATCGTTTGGCTTGGTCACGAGTACATCCAATAATATCTGCATTCATTTGATGAATATCACCGTTAAGTACTGTATCAGTAAACTTAGGATCATCCATGTAGTGTGCTAAGAGACGAAGCTGACAAGCAGCTGAATCAGCACTAACAAGTTTATAGCCACTAGGGGTAACAAAAAGTCTCCTAAATTCGGGGCCAAGGGTTGCTTTTCCTGAAGGGAGGTTAGCAATGATTTTGTGGGTTTGTCGAAAAGTAGGTGTACCAATATTAAAAACGTCACCATGTAACCTACTATTATTATCCACATGCTCAAACCACCCTTCAAGTATTGACTTACGAGATCTAAGAGTATAATACTCCATTAATGATTGTCCCACTTCCCCAAGTGGTTCCAAGGAATTATCGGAGAGTTTTGGAGATACCTTGATGAATTCTCCATTGACTCTTTTCCAATTCCATTCGTCCGGTTTCCATCCGATTGAATAGAGGTAACGTTTAACCGTATCAGTATTACCAATGTCACCAATAACAAAATCAATCCGAGAGTAACTAGCCCAAACGGGGCAAGTATCAACAGTGGTGCCATCAGGAAGCCCAAACCAACGCTGTATGTGCGAACTAAGTCTTCCTGCCTTCGTGTAAGTCGGTTTCTTTTCGATTGCATAGCGTTTTCCTGTAATTGGTTCGTGTTCTTTTTTTGTATCAGGATCAACTACTTTTACAGAAGCACTTAGTTTAGGATTAATAAAGTCAGAAATTATTTTCATCTTTTTATCAATTGTAACTAATAAATCTTCTGCGGCTGATTTATCAAATTTCCAACCATTCTGGCATTGCTCTACCATAATCTTATCTAGATTCATTTCAGAGCGTAATGCTTTTAATACTGCTTTTGACTTAGTATTTTTAACGTAAGTTTGTAATTCTTTTAACAAGTACTTGTAAACTTTAGTACCAAGACGAACATCTTGTTGCATGTATACAAACATTTCTTCGTTAAACTCTTCAAAGCCCGATGAATAATCTCCTTTATTATCGTTAAAGAATTCACCCCATATCTTTAAAGAATGGCCAAATCCAAACCTACGATAGTTAAGGACTTGAGACATAACTTTAGTACAATGCACGGTGGCTTTAGGTTGCCAACCTGTTAGTTTAGTTAAAGCAGGAATGTCATAGCCAAAAGCATTATGAGCCACAATAGTATCTGCTTTATCTAGTAGTTCTAAGAACTCATTAAGCTGATGAGGTCGAAACCAGTATTCTTTACCAGTATCGACATCAATAGCACCAGCACAATGAAACTTAGACAACTTTGGCAGAAGGTTATCTGCTTCTATGTCAAAGACTAGTCTCATCAGCTTTCCTCATTTCTTTAGCCATGCTGTAAAGAAGAAACGCTAATTGATCTCCGTTATCTTCATGAATATTTTTTAGCCAAAATTGTGAAGCCCAATACTCTAAAGAGTCTGCTAAACTTGAATAGCTAGTTTCTTCTATATTAAAGCTTAATTTATCAAGATCTACGGTATTGCTCATCCATCACCTCCACTTCGGCTTCTCTGTAAAAATCATATGCTTCATATGCTCTAGCTACTGCACTAGCAATAGAATGATCTGGATGTTGGTTACGATACATTCTTGCTATTCTCTTAATAAAACTATAATCAATCATCTAATAAATTTCCTAATAATAAATGTGCATCATTAATCTTTTTAAATATTTCATCTGCTGTATGAGACTCGTAGTCTCCAGTTTCATGTAACCAATGTAAAGAAGAAGATAAACAACTTAATGCTCTCTTTAAATCTGGTTTAACTTTTTCCAAAGCTTCTTTTTGCTCGTCATAACCTGAATCCCAGTTATCAATTTCTTCTTGAGTTAACATTTTAGTACCTCCAAAGTCCATATTTTCTACAAAATCAGGCCACGTATTCGTATTTTGTTTCATCATCATACTCCATGATTACTTCAACACATTCTACTCTTGCATTTCTTTTTTCTGCTTTCATTTTCTGAAAATATCTTTGTATTTCTTTTAAACTAAAAGAACTATCTATTTCTTCCCAGTAGCGCTCAACACAACCACACTCTTTAGTTGTTTCAAGAAATTCATGTATAGTGTAATATATCATTTAAGGGGATCTCCTAATACTTTTACTAGACGATTAGCATACCATTCAATCTTTTTTGCATCCTGCAAGGCGGCATCTTTTTTACCTATTCTCATAGCATACTTAAAAATATGACCTAACAAGTGAGCTTTAACACCTCTGTGTTGTCTAAGGATATACTCCATAAGATCTATATACTCTAGCCCTTCAGGGAATCTTTCGTAAGCAGAGTTAGGTATCATTTTGTAGTGTTTAGGATTAATAATAGCATCTTGGTCATCATCTGACATTTTATCAAAGTCACCATGAAAGTCTACTTCTTGCATTTCTTTTACAATACGTTTTTCTACTCTGTTCATTAATAAGTACCTCGACCAATTTTCAATATATTCTTTATTATTAGCGGAATAAACTAACACATCATTAAAATCAAAAACTTTAATAAGAGAGTTATGTTGATTAGATTGCCAATAAGACCAACAATCAATAGCTCGTTGCCACTCTTCGCCATCATAGTCTGGCTTTTGCATGGCAGGAGTTCGATAAACTCTATATTGCATTAGCTTTCCTTTTTTGTATATAACGTTTTAATTCAGACCTATTTTTAAAGCCATAGACTTGAGCAGCTCTTTGTTCTGCTTCATATTTTGGATAACCAGCATCATACTCAAGTATTGCTGCTCTTTCTTCGTATAGATCATCTAATTGTTCAGCTGATAGTTCGTCCATTAAAAACCTCTATAACTGGCTTATCGCCACTTTGAGTTAAAACCGCCATATCTGCACTATAAATTCTTTCTTCTGTATCTGTAAATACAAAGTGTTCGTGCTTATATGGGTTATAAGTAACAAACCTGCGATTTCCACTTGGAATAATATAATCTAACAACTCTTCACCTCGTACAAAAGCATGTACATTTTTTACTTTTTCTTTTAAAACTTTTAATCGTCCTGCTTGCCGTACAGCAAACGTTGGTGATATAATCACTACACCGAGAGTATGACGGATTACTTTTCCGTAGTCATCTTTCTGTCGGGACTTAACTGAAAATAGTTGTTTATGTAAGTTGTAATATACTTCAATTTTCATGAATCATACTCTTTTACTAGCTGTGATTTTCTACTAATTTGCCAAATGTCTATAGAGCTTATATCACTTTCTTTGATAAGCATTTCTGCTATTTCTTCGGCTTTATCTATACTCGAAGAATAATCATAAAATCCCCCATTAACTTCAATTTCGTAATAAAATTCTTCTATAGTGTCTTCATCCCGCATGTTCAATACACGCCTCCACCGCTTCATCTAGTGTATTATGAACTTCTGTTGCCATTGCTGTCATAAAAGGATTTAAACTACAAATAGGAGGTACCCACATAATAATTACCTTATTTTTCATATGAGCAAACATTACTTCTGCAGCAGTACCTTGACCTTTAACTCCTGGAATGTCTCGCATATCTACAAGCAACACTTCAGATCGAGCTATATCCCTTAAGTCTTGTTTAAAGATCCTGTTAGCAATGTTACGATCTAATCCTCTATCATTAAGACTTTGCTCATGATAACTAATACGCCTAGTAGGATCAAGAACTTTAATATCAGCCTCTAGTAATCTTTTTTGAGCATAACTTCGCCACTCTTTCATATCTCGCGCTTCTAATCCCGCCATAGGCCCAGCTAAATATACACCTCTACACAGTTCCATCTTTTTTCATTACCTCATAGTTGTTCAACATTGCAATACACATGTCTACTGTTTCTAAACTAACATTCATTGTTCTACCCCAAGTAATCTCTCTTTTACTATCAGAGTGATGAATGACAATAATTCCATTTGATATTCTTCTGTAATACATAAGACCTCTTAATAAAATTGGGAGAGACCCAAACTGAATCTCTCCCTAAGTTAATTAAAATGATAAGTCGTCTTCTAGCTCACCTGATGATGAAAACTGATCTTCATCTACTACTTGATTATCTGCTACTTTTACTACTTCCATGTCTACCATTGCAAAGTCATCTTCACGAGGCTTTGGTGTATATTCTTTAAGAGTAGTTACCTGAATAGCCATAAGCATTGAAGCTATACCTTTACGTCCTGCAATCTCATAGTCATACTGATAAATACGAATGTTACCTACTGAGCCATTACCTAAGATATTAGGGTCAATAGGGCTTAAATCACCGCCTACTAAGTTAACGGGATTTTGTGGTTCTCCGTTAGCTTTCTTTGTTTTCTTCTTAAGACTCGCTTTGTAAAACATTCCTTTATCATCTTCATCAGGTTTGACGTTGATGTTAAGATCTTTCCACTCTCTAGCTTGTTTCTTGTCACGAGTACGAATCTGAACTTCCCATGTAGGGTTATCAGCATTGAACCGTGCATTAGGCTTTTTAGGGTCAAGTTTAGCAAAGAATAGTTCTACGTTGTTAAGAATAGCCATAATATTTATTTCCTCTTGGATATATGTAAATTAAGTTTTATTTGAACAATTGTTCTTTAACGTCAGGTATTTTTTATTTAATAATATCAACCAGTTCATCGATATTATCATCGTACATTTCCATGTAAAAGTCATCATCAGACTCCCACATATTTACACCAGAACACATAGCACCGAAACCATCTTCAAAGACAGTTGTAACAGTTGCAGTTGGTATTTCTGGCATTGTTTCAAAAGCTTTTATTCTAATAACGCTACCTTCTTTAAGCAAAGGCAAAATCCGACTTAATGACGTCTCTGACATTTAAGTTTCCTTTCTCTGGAATTAAATCTTCTGAATCTAGTTGCTGCAGAATATTCTCAAGAGGCAAGCCCTCATAAAGTTCTACAAACTTTTCTCTAACATGATAAAACATCTTATCCATGTTACCTGCATGACAACCAAAAGAGTCATGTACTACAGTAGTTGGATAGTCTGCATCATGTATACACATAGTTAAGTGTACAGCATCAAGACTATGAACCACATTAGGTGCAGCGCCAGTCTTCTGTTTAGTTTCATTTACAGTTGTTTCTTCCCACACTTGAAGCTGTACTTTAAGAATATCCTCGCCATACTTAAGCTCTGTGCGCTTATTAGTAGGCTTTCGATAGGCTTGTACAACAGGGAATCCAGTAACAGGGGAAATCCAACTCATATGAACTTTCTTTTTGTTAGCTCTTTCTGCTAAACTCTGAAACATCTTAAGTAGCTTTGCTGGCCCCTTAAGCTCTTCATAACAGGTCTTATACACCAGAGCGCCAAGGAGTGCGCCCCAGAGATGCTCTTTGTCTCTTAGATAGGTAGATATATCTCTAGTGTCTTCTATTACCTGCTGGCCCATACCGTAGGACGTACCGCCATAGCCTAGAGTCATTACATTTCTCTTAACAGTCTTACGTTGAATTTTCTTATCTTGAATATTCAACCAGTATGTCGGAAATAATTTTTCTCGTAGGTCACGGTTTTGATTACGCCATGTTTGAGCAGTCTTAAAGGCTACAGACTTTCTTTCAGACTTATCAGGGGCAGTTTCATACTCTCTTTGAAGACTAACAGCTGTATTAAATACTTCATCAAATTGGTTTTCAACAGAAGTATCTCGTTTACGTTCTAAGTTTTCCCATACCTTTTCTGCTATAAACATATAGACATCTCCAGGCAAATCACTTGGAACAAGATTTACTAAAGGTGCTACTTCGTCGTCTTGAGACATAGCTACAAGGTGTTGAACGCCGTTATTAGAGCCATCAATGTAAACTGGAAGACAAGAAGGAAAGTCTTCTATATTTCCTTCCCACTCTGTTAACATTTTAATTTCATGACAAGCGGCAAGAAAGCTAAATGGTTTATCTGCTTTCATCCAATCAGTGCTTGTCATTGGGTTTGTAGCATATTCAATAAATGTTTCTGCATTGTCTATAACAAACTGTACTCGATCATCGAGACTTACTTTGTCATTACCCCAAATATTTGCAGTATGAACATAAAGCCAATAAACACCGTTTTCCCCCAGCGGTACAGGTTCGTCTAGCATTAAGATGCCTTTAGCGTTGTCACTAGACTGCTCATGTAAGAACGCTGTGTTAGGGTAAATACGACCTCGGAAGTCGAGGTTATACAAGTGATAAAAAGGCTTGTCTATGTGCTTCTCTGCAAGCCTCTGAATAGCTTCTGCTTCAATGATTAACGAAGCCCGTTTAATCGGATCAATCTCTTTAGTAAACTTAAAGGGATTAACTTCAGAGTGCATACACGCTTTGTACGTATCAAATACAAAGTTATTAATACGCCAGCCTGTGTGATTAAGCCTATTAAGAGTGTCTACAATATAAGTCATATCACTGTTTTCAAAGTGATCTAGAGCAGCTTCATAGCCTTTCTTAATTACACTTATACCTGTTACCTCGTGGTATGGATCTTTACGCCAGTTTTCAGCAGGTGTGTTAACTGGAAACATATCACACTTTTCAATGTCTACTAAGTCCATAAGCTCTTTAATAGCTTTCCAGTCTTTAGCAAACAAGAAATAAGATCTATGCTTATCTTTTTTACCGTTTTTATAAGTATGTTTTTTACGATAACCTAGTATACCTAGCTCAATATAGCTGATAATTACAAACCAACCACCTTGAACGTCTAGTACACTGTTTTGTTTTTGTCTAAGTTTTTGTCTAAGTCGTCTGCCAATACTAGATGCGACTTCTACTAGAGTTGCTTTTCTTTCTAACCCTTTTAGTATGTGTGAATAAGAAAATTCAATAATATCTCTAGGTGACATTGTGTCTAAGAAACTTGCGGATTGTCTCTTATCTAATGATTTTTGTCGATATTCCAGATCTTCAGTTAATAGGTCTAGAATGGTTTTTTCAACCATAAACTTCCTTTCTTAACAAGCATTGTACTAAGTACCTCGTTTTATAAAAGACATTAGCTCATAGTGTCAAATAATGTACATGTGTTAGAGAGTCCAGCTTCGCTAAAATGTCCCCAACATGTATTTTTCATTTCAAAAATCAAGCTATCTTTTCCATACAATTGTTCTACAGATTGATTTTGATGATATTCTAATCTCGATCCTTGGACACCAAAAT
>ENA-ORDA01002175-ORDA01002175.1-marine-metagenome-genome-assembly--contig:-NODE-2175-length-15268-cov-3.614048_pt1 | contig 15268 bp, 10 predicted proteins | sample MGYA00237778_ERZ508506 | MGnify/ENA primary metagenome ERZ508506 (study PRJEB26177, sample SAMN06267891) | marine metagenome | isolation source: Monterey Bay, California, USA | place: Pacific...
ATAAAACACTTCCAAAGACATTTTATCCAATATAAATTGTATGTCCAAAGCTTTGGATTTTGCTGTTCTAGGAGCTATGGAGGGCTTTATGCTAAAGGTTTCAGAAAAATTAGTTTCTCCTGATTTACTCCGATCTATAAAAAATTGATTCTTTTCTTGATCAATTCCAAACGACAGAACCTCTCCCATGGTATTTTCTAATTGGAAAGTGTATTTTTTATTATTGAGATCAACCAAATTTAAGCTTACTTGAGCAGCAGATAAATCAACTGACCCTTTCTCCACTAAAAGAGTTTCGTTCTCTGCTGAAATAGATTCTTTTTCTAAAACCTTTGAAGTATATGCTTCCCATTCTGATGGAGCTTTTGATCGCAATCGAAAACCATTTTGATTTTCAACCAATTCAAGTTCGCGAGCTAAAGTCATGGCACTCCTCCATTTGGTTGTGGGAACCACGTTAGCATACTCCCAATTAGACATCCAACCTAGATATAAAACTCCCTTTGCTTTATTAGACCAATTTGAAAAGGTTACTCCTGCATAATTATCTTTTCCAAAATCTAACCAATAGGAATGTTCTTCTTCCATTGCATTTTGGAATTCAGGATCAACTTTAAATTCTTTTCCATCAAAATCGCCTACAAAATATTGAGTTGAACTTCCTCCATTGGGTCCACCAGGATTGATACTAACTAATTGAACCCACTTACTTGTATTTTTCCCTTGAACGGGCAATAGAAATAGATCCGGACATTCCCAAACTCCTTCGTGATTTCCAATACCTTCTCCAAAAGAAGACAAATATGTCCATGACAATAAGTTTTTAGATTCAAAAAACTGTATCTCTTGTCCTGCTGCCAAACTCATAATCCATTTTTGATCGGTTTCATACCAAAATACTTTTGGATCTCTAAAGTCAAGAATTCCTGGATTTTTAACTACAGGGTTTTCTGCATATTTTGTCCAAGTATATCCCTCATCTAAGGAGTAGGCGATACTCTGTGTTTGAAAATCGATAGCCTCTCCCTTATCTGCTTTTTCACTATCGTGATTCGTATAGATGGCAATAATTGCTGGGTTTTCTAGAGATCCTAATCCAGAGGTGTTTTTGTGATCCACTACAGCACTACCCGAAAATATAGTCCCTAATTCATCTGGAAACAAAGCAATGGGTTGTTCTTCCCAGTGTTTCAAATCTTTACTGGTCGCATGTCCCCAATGCATCGGGCCCCAAACACTAGCGCCAGGGTTGTGCTGAAAATATAAATGATAAACCCCCTTATAAAAAAACATCCCATTGGGATCGTTCATCCAATGTTGGTTTGGTGTAAAATGAAATAAAGGACGATGTTTTTCTTCGTCGGCAGTAAATTTACTCATGCTATTCGTGTTCCTGTTTTTACAAGCATTAAAGCTTAAAAAAATTAGTAATGCAAAGAAAAAGCTTTGTTTAATTGAACTCATTTTTTTGAATTATTTTTATCATAAATTAATTTATTACTCAACTCTTCCAAAGAAATTCCTTTGGTCTCAGGCATCATAAAGTGAACAAATAAAAGTTGTAAAACCATAAAAAACGCAAAGATAGAAAAGACAACTCCTGCACCTATGGAACCAAAAAGCAAGGGAACAAAAGAGGGAATAATTGCAGCCAAAACCCAGTGAACACTTGTCCCAAAAGATTGCCCAGAATTTCTTAAATGATTGGGGAATATTTCGGAAATATACACCCAAATAATCGCTCCCTGACCTATAGCATGTGAAGCAATAAAAAGAAATAAGAAAATAGGAATCATCAATCCTCCCCATTGAAAGAAAAACGCACACGCAACTAAACTTAAAGAAATTATGTATCCAAAAGAACCATAATACATTAAACTCCTTCTTCCTTTTTTATCGATTAACGATATTCCTATGTAAGTGAAAATTAAGTTGGTCACTCCTATCCCGACACTGCTTAAAAGAGAGGTGCTTTCGCCCAATCCTCCTTCTTCGAAAATTCGAGGAGCATAATATAAAAACGCATTAATCCCTGAGAGTTGATTGAAAAAGGCAACCAAAAAAGCTAATTTTAGTGGAAAACGGTATTTCTTATTAAAAATAGATTCTGTTTTATTTTCGGAGGAGGTACTATTATTAATTTCTTGAACTAATTGATCAAAAGAACCCTCAGGATCAACTTGAGCATAAATTGCTTTTGCTTCTTCTGTCGCGCCTCGTGTAATGAGCCATCGTGGACTCTTAGGAATGGACAAGCAAAGAAAAGTAAATATTATCGCTGGAAAAGCTTCCACCCCCATCATCCATCTCCATGCGTTTTCTCCAATATCACTCAACATATAATTTGACAAAAAGGCCAATAAGATTCCAAAAACTAAATTGAACTGGTATAAACCAACTAAACGTCCTCTATCTTTTGGTGGAGCAATTTCAGAGATATACGCTGGTGCTGCAATCGTGGAAATTCCTACCCCCAAGCCTCCTACAAATCGAAACATCGCAAAAACAATAGGGTCATTTGCAAAAGCAGAGCCTATAGCAGAGATAGTGTAAAGAACTCCTATCCAAAAAAGAGTTGTTTTTCGTCCAAAACGGCGGGTAGGAAAGGCTCCCAACAGCGCTCCCATTACCGTACCCCAGAGTGCCATTCCCATTACAACAATACCGTGAAACGAGTCGGAAGATTCCCATAAAGTTTGTAATCTTTTATCTGCGCCAGAAATCACAACAGTATCAAATCCAAACAACAGTCCAGCTAAGGCGGCTACAAGTGACCAATAGAAAACATTTTTCATTTATCTAATTATTAAAATTTTTTGGTTTCATTTTTAAATAGAAATAAAAGATAAAGAAAAAACCATACCCCTTGGAATAATCTCACATTAAAAAAGGATTGAAAGAAAGTTCTTTATATTTAATAAAAAATATTTTCATGTTATCGCTCTTAAAAAAACTCTTTCTAGTATTCATTGTGCTTTTTATTGCACAAAGTTGTCAATCCATCAATACAAAAAAAGAAGACAACAAACCAAAAATTGCCATTGCTGGTTTAGCGATAGAATCCAGTACTTTCTCTCCTGCTACATCTGGAGTCGACGCTTTTTTAGCACGTGAAGGAAGTGATGTTTTAAATTATTATCCTTTTTTACAAGCATCTTCCCCCCAAAGGGAAGCTGCAAACTGGATTCCCACCTTAAGAGGTCATGCACTTCCTGGAGGTATTGTTACACGAAAAGCATATGACTCTTTGGTTGGTAAAACCCTGGCTCTTCTTGAAAAAGGAATGCCTTATGATGGCCTCTTTTTTGACATTCATGGTGCTATGAGCGTACAAGGTTTGGATGATCCAGAAGGAGATTTTATAGAAAAAATTAGAGCTTTAATTGGTACTGAAACACTTATATCAACTTCTATGGACTTGCATGGGAATGTTTCGGAACGCCTTGCCCATCACTCAGACTTGATTACTTGTTATCGTATGGCACCTCACGAGGATGCGCTAGAATCCAAACAAAGAGCCGTTGATAATTTATTGGAACGTCTTAAATCCGGAAAAGGAAAACCAAAGTATAAAGCTTGGATTCCTGTACCTATTTTACTCCCTGGAGAAAAAACAAGTACACGTATTGAACCTGGAAAAAGTCTTTATGCTAAAGTAGATCCTATGACCAAAAAAGAAGGAGTCATTGATGCTGCAATTTGGATTGGTTATGCATGGGCTGATGAACCTAGAAATCATGCAGCAGTAGTAGTCACTGGAGATGACAAACAAACTGTTACTGAAAGTGCTGAAGAGTTAGCCCAAGCTTTTTGGGATGTTCGAAATGAATTCGAATTTGTGGCACCCACAGCCACTCTTAAAGAAAGTGTTGCCCTTGCTTTAAAGTCAATTAAAAAACCTTACATAATTAGTGACATGGGTGACAATCCTACTGCGGGAGGCGCAGGAGATGTCACATGGACTCTAAGAGAACTGTTAGCAAATAAAGCGTTTAAGTCTGATATAGGACCCTCTTTAATTTATGCATCTATCCCTGGCCCAGAAATGATCTTAGCTGCAGAAAAAGCGGGCGTTGGTGGGAACGTTTCTGCAAAAGTAGGTGCCATGGTTGATGATCGTTTTTCCCCTCCGTTACTTTTAAATGGAACAGTAGAAGCAATTCATAAAGGAGATGTTCATGCAGAAACTGAAGTAGTCATTAAAGTAGGGAGTATCCGAGTAATTGTTACAAAAAAAAGGAAACCTTATCATCGTGAAAAAGATTTTACCAATCTTGGACTAGATCCCAGAAAAGCCGATATCGTTGTTGTAAAAATAGGATATTTAGTACCAGAATTATATGACATGAGAGGAGATTGGATTATGGCGCTTACTCCAGGTGGGGTTGATCAAGACCTAGAACGATTGGGTTACAAAAGAATCAAACGCCCCATGTTCCCTTTAGATAAAGACATGAATACGGTTGATTTAAAAGCGCGTTTAATTTCTGCAGCTGATACTAACTAAAAAAATTATGAGACTTTTTTTAATCCTTTTTCTTTCCTTCTTTATATTTAGTTGTTCACCCTCAACTAATGGCCCTTTAAGCGAAGAAAAAAAAGTAAGTGCTTTATTAGAACCTGTAGAAATTCTTCGTGACAAGTGGGGAATCAATCATATTTATGCGAAAAATCAACATGATTTATTTTTCTCTCAAGGATATGCTGCTGCAAAAGATCGTTTGTTTCAATTTGAAATTTGGAGAAGACAGGCCACTGGAACCGTTGCAGAAATTTTAGGTCCAGATGAATTAGAACGTGATATAGGTACTCATCTTTTTAAATATAGAGGAGACATGACCACAGAGTTAAATCATTACCATCCAGAGGGAAAGGCGATCATAGAAGCATATGTTGAAGGAGTAAACCATTACATTACTGAAGTTTTGCAAGCTCCAGACCAACTTCCTTTACCCTTCAAAATGTTAGAAATTGAACCTCAGCTTTGGACTCCTGAAGTAGTAATTTCCAGACATCAAGGCTTATTGGGAAATATTGGTCAAGAATTACAAATTGGGCGAGCCGTTGCCCTTATTGGAGCAAAAAAAGTGAAAGAATTATTGTGGTTTCATCCACAGGATCCAGAAATTAAGTTAGATAAGAACATAGAGACTCGCCTTTTATTTGAAGATATACTAGCACCTTATTTTGCCTTTAGAAAAAAAGTCCGCTTTAAAAAAGAGCATCTTAAAAAGTCTTATCAAAAAACAGAAGCAATGGCTTTTCTAAACCGATACAATGAGTTATCAAATGACTCACTCGATTTAGGAAGCAATAATTGGGTTGTCGCAGGTTCTAAAACTGAAAATGGAGCCACCTATATGGCCAATGATCCTCATCGAACACTAGCTGTTCCATCATTACGATATATGGCTCATCTTGTGGCACCAGGTTGGAATGTCATTGGAGGGGGGGAACCTGAAATTCCTGGCATATCCATTGGACATAATGAATTTGGTAGTTGGGGATTAACTGTTTTTAGAACAGATGGAGAAGATCTTTATCAATATGAACTCAATCCAATGAACCCTTTACAGTACAAACACAATGGGAAGTGGAAAGCGTTTACTGTCATTGAAGAAACTATTGCTGTAAAAGGTAATGCTCCAAAAAAAGTGTCGCTTTACTACAGTCATCATGGGCCCATCACTTATCACAACACAGAGAAGAATATTGCATTTGGTGTTCGTTGTGCATGGCTTGAGCCAGGAGGTTCGCCTTACTTGGCTTCGTTACGAATGGATCAAGCACAAAGCTGGGAAGCCTTCAAAGAGGCCTGTGCTTATAGTCATATTCCAGGTGAAAACATGATTTGGGCAGATACTAATGGTAATATTGGATGGCAAGCTGTAGGGATTGCACCTGTTCGTAATAATTTTAGTGGCCTAGTTCCTGTTCTAGGAGATGGTACCTATGAATGGGAACGATACCTTCCGATTTTACAAAAGCCAAATGATTTCAATCCCGAAAAAGGGTTTATCGCAACCGCCAATCAAAATGTTACTCCTCCTGACTATGAACATTGGAATGCGATTGGATATTCATGGTCTGATCCGTACAGAGGGGATCGAGTCAATCAAGTCCTTGAACAGAATAATACTTTAAACATGGACGATATGAAGGCGCTTCAAGTGGATGTAACCTCGCTTCCTGCAAAAACACTTGTTCCTTTTCTGAAAGAACTCTCATTTGATTCATTTGAGACCGCACAAAAAAAGCGTCTCCTAAATTGGGACTTTCGTTTAAACCCAACCGCAATCGAAGCTGCTATTTATGTAAGTTGGGAAAATGAAATTAAGAAAATGGCTTTTGACACCTTTGTTCCAGAAAAAGTAAAGCCTTATATCACATCCCTTCAGCTTAAACCCATCATCGACTGGATAGAAACTCCAAAGACTTCTTTTTTTGGTTCTGAAAAAAAACGTGATGCTTTCTTAAAAGAATCCTTTATTGTTTCCCTTACCAATCTCAAAGAAAGACTAGGTGAAAATCCGGAAAATTGGAATTATGGACAAACAAAATTCAAGCATAGTTTTATGGAGCACGCTTTGGGAACGCTAAGTAATGACACAATTGCTTCAAAATTAAATTTGGGTCCTTTACCTAGAGGTGGAAATGCGTATACCCCTGGGTCTACAGGGGGGAATGACCGCCAAAGTAGTGGTGCAACTTTTAGGATGATTGTCAATACAGCTGACTGGGATACTGCAATAGGGACTAATGCTCCTGGTCAGTCTGGAAATCCCGTAAGTCCTTTTTATAACAACCTCTTTAAAAATTGGGCTGAAGACCGTTATTTTCCTATCTATTTTTCAAGAGAGAAAATACAAGCTGTTACTTACAAGAAAACCTTATTCGTTCCCTAGTGATCAAACTCCTTTTCAGTATTATTTGATTGTTCTTTTGGCACACCGATATGATTCCCCAAAAAGAGAGCATTTAAAAACATTCGGTTAGCACCATAGCTTGTACCTCTAAAGTTTGGGTTTTCTGCAAATAAAATAACCCTCCCTTTTCCAGTAGCACTCACAACAACAGGTGCTGCTTTTGGTAGGTACTTAGATCGAATGTTTTTTGATATATATCCATCTGTATGGGGACTTTTATCGTAAACAACAGGGGTGCCATAGCTGCTTTTACTTGGCTCAAGCCAAACCAAATTGTTCTTGTATAAACTCACGTTATCTTGAGTATAACCAAATCCTAAAGGATGAGTTAAATCAATATTCCCTTTTAAAAAGACCCCTCCTAATTTTTCACGTCCTATGTTTTCAGAGGCGTTTACATAAGGCTTTAAAGTTGCAGTTGCAGTAGAATCCTTTTTGATAGTAATGTGTTTTTCATTGACAATTTTATGTTTGATTAAAGCATTGTTAGCCGTTCCAATAGCAATTAACGTATTACCGTTGCTAACCCAATCCTTAATTTTTTTGGTGGTTTTTTCATCCCATTTATAGTTTCCTGAAACTAAAACCAACGTATTGTATTCTTTCAATGCTACTCGATCAAAATAATCTTGTCTCACTTTTGTGATGGGCATCCCAACTCGAGTATCTAATAAATGCCAAACTTCACCTGCCTCATAAGAACGAATACCGTCACCAATTAGCATTAAAGCTTTGGGTTTTTCTAAAGGTCTAATGGCTCTACTCCCAAGATCAACTCCTTTTGTACTAAACCCAGTAGAAAGGCTATGAACTTGAATTCCGTGTTTAGCCTGTAGTTTTTTTAAAGTCGTGAATAATTCTTTTTCAGAAAGCTTTTGAGAAGCCACAGGAATCATTACTGATCCATAAGAAAAAGAAGTGTTGTTTTTTGCGCTAAATGGCTTGAAGGCTGCCGCAACTACAATTTTATGTTGTTGTGCGTCGTATATAAAAGCAGGAAGGTTATAGTCTTTGGCCTCTACTGCGTAAGCATAAGAAGAAGACATTAGCGGCTCTAATGCTATAAGCTCCTCTTTTGAGATTACCGGAGTTCCTTGAATCGCTTTGGTTGACGTCTTATATTTGATATTGTAAAAGTTTGCCACAGACCAGGCTGATGCATCATAATATACACTGTCACGATACGTCTGATAGGTTTCAAAAAACGTTTGTACCATACGGTATTGTGGTTGTTGAGTAGGAACGGAAAAAGTGTTTTTTCCGGTTTTCAGGACTTTAACTTTATGTCGTAATAATTTATCAATAAACGCTTTGTTTCTGTTTTGGTCTAACTCAGTAAAAGTATAAGCCTTGATCTTGCTTTTAGCACTTTTTTCTATTGCACTTTTGAAAAAATCTTGCTGATACTTTCGCAAAAGACTCTTGTTTTCTACTGCTGCTTGAACAGTGGCAATACTTGAAATAAACTGATTTCGAATAGTAAATGGAAACGTTATGTATCCATATTTAGTTTTTTGCTTTAAGCCTCTAGAACTTGCTTGTTCAAAAAGAAGACCTAAACCACCTTGTAGGTCTGGATAAGAAGATCCATAGCCTGGATAAGTACCATCAAAGGCTTCTTTTGTAAAATACAGCGAACCGATACTGTCTAATCCTTTAGCGAAATACGTAGCAAATAAATCATTGAGTTTCACATAATTGTCTTTTGGCATAATTGGGTCAAGGGAGCCGTTAGGTTTCATCGGTTCAAAGAAATAAGTACTCTGTGATCCCATTTCATGAAAATCGGTAACCACATTGGGATACCATTGATGGTACCAGGCTAATTTTCCTTGACTCTCTGGATTTATAGCCAATAACCAATCTCTATTTAAATCAAACCAATAATGGTTTGTTCTTCCGCGAGGCCATGCCTCATTATGCTCAGCATCCATAGGATCAGCAACTAGGGGTGTTCCCTTATACGTATTGGCCCATTGCGTATGCCGATCTCGTCCATCAGGATTGATTGTAGGGTCAATAAATATGATTGCGTTTTCTCTAAAAGATTTAATCTGATCCTCTTGTGATGCTGATAGTGTATAGGCTGCCAATAGCGCCGCTTCAGAACTAGAGGGTTCGTTGCCATGAACGTTATAAGCTAAATTAATTATTAATGGAATATTAGGTTCCTCAGAAAGGCGTCCTTTCGCATAATCTAAATGCGCTTTTTGAATCGATTCTAACTCGCTTAAATTTTCTTTAGTGCTAATAATTAATAACGGTAATTTTCTTCCTTCATGGGTTTTGCCATAATACATAATCTTTGCCTGATCAGACAAAGAGGCTATTTGCTCCAAATAACTTACTATTTGGTCATGTCGTGTGTGTTGAGAACCAATTTCATATTCTAAAAAATCCTTGGGTGAAGGAATGTTAGCATCAAAAGGTTGATAACGTTTTGTAAAATATTCTTGCCCAAAAAGGCTAGTTGATACAAAAATTAAACACAGCAGATATCGCATAATTAAAGTAGTTTTCTCAAAAATACAGAATTTATCATAAGAATAAATCTTGTTTTTTTATTAAATACTTAAATCATTAATTTGGCTTATTTATAATTATTCTAAATAAATAGGTTTTTTCAATTTAGCATACTATATTTGTCCAATAGTTATTTAGACTTAATAAAAATAATGGCGTGAAAAAAAGATTTTTTATTTTCTTACTAGGGTCTAGTATTAGTGTTTTTGGGCAAAATACAATCAATCAAGATTCGATTCAAACTAATTACAATCTTCAAATTAATTCCAATCAACGAATCCTAAAAAACCTCGAAGGGATTCCTCAAGGGATTACATTGGGAGGCTACGGGGAGGTTTTATATAACAATCCTGAGAATCAAAATGCTGAAATAGATGTTCAGCGTTTGGTATTACTTTTTGGATATAAGTTTGATGATCGTGTTCAGTTTGTTACGGAAATTGAATTTGAACATGTAAAAGAAGTTTATGTGGAACAAGCTTTTGTTAATTATAACTTAACTCAAGGTCTCAATATAAGAGCGGGATTAATGCTTGTTCCCATGGGAATTGTTAACGAATTTCATGAGCCCACCATCTTTAATGGTGTGGAAAGGCCGAATCTAGATAAATACATTATTCCAACCACATGGCGGGAAATCGGAATTGGATTGTCAGGCCGACTCAATGGAATCAGTGCTCGATATCAAGCATATTTATTTAATGGTTTTTTATCCCATAATGGAGAAAGTGGTCTTCTGAAGGGTAGCAATGGTTTGCGTAGTGGTCGTCAAAAAGGAGCAGAATCCACCATGAACAATGTTAATTTTGCCGCTAAGTTTGATTTTTATGGAATAAGAGGATTGCGCCTAGGTGTTTCAGGGTATCATGGAAAAACACAAGCTGTGGATGGCCAAAATGAAATTCCTGGGAGTGAAATTGGTCTTTCTATGCTTGGGTTTGATGGACGTTACACGCTAAAAAAGTTTTCTGCAAGAGGTCAATACGTAGTTGCTTCATTAAGCGATACCGATTTGTATAATGAATTGACAGGTCGTGATTTAGGAAGTAAATTGATGGGGTATTATTTAGAAGCAGCATACAATGTTCTTCCTTTTAAAAACAAGCAACGCCTCGTTGGGTTTGTACGTTATGAAAATTACAATACACATCATCAGGTTGGGAACTTCATTACAAAAAATGAAGCCTTCCATAGAAAAGAGTGGACCTTTGGATTCTCATATCATATTGCTCCAGGAGCCGTATACAAAATAGATTATCAAACAAAATCAACTGCAATTTCAAATGCTACAAAAGGTCAATTTAATATGGGCGTAGGTGTTTGGTTTTAATTATTTTTACACATGAAAAAAATTCTTTTTCTTTTTATTCTCAGTCTAAGTCTTTCTGCATGGACACCAGCGTCCAGATCAGAAAGAGAATCAAAATACATTCTAAAGGAAACCAAAAAAGCGATTTCTTCTACCTTTAAGATAGAACGCTTTTTGCTAGAACAAGAAAATATTTTGCTTACTTCCAGTGCCTTTTTAACGGAACATTCTATTTTCAAGATCAATACTGAAACAGACTCCATAGGCTATGCAATTGTTGCTACAGCCCCTAGTAAAACGGATAGTTTTGAATACTTATTACTTCTTGATTCAAGTTTATCTCTAAAAAAAGTAAAAGTTTTAATTTACAGAGAAGATTACGGTGGCGAAATATCTAGCAAAAGGTGGTTGTCACAATTTCTTAAAAGTGATAATGACGACACCTATGTTTATGGCGACAATATTAGTGCTATTTCGGGAGCAACTATCTCAGTAAAATCAATCACCGCTTCTATAAATGATGTAATGGACTCAATACGAACCCTCCAATCTCAAAACAAAATCTGATGGGATTCCAGTATTCCTTAAGAAACTTCTCAAACCCGTTTAAGCGTTTTATTGCGGCTTTTGTACTCGTTCTTGGAATTGGTTATTTTACTGGTCTTTTATTTGTAAATCAAACAGAAAGTACCTCTCCCGGTGGTGTAGTGGAAAATTATAATGGAAATGAAGATGTGGCAGAGGTTAAGGTCATGAAATTCAAAAAAGGAAAACGTGAAATGCTTACTATAATTCACACCCATGTCCTTTCTCTTTCCTTTATTTTCTTTCTTTTAGGTGTCCTGGTTTGGGGAACAGATATTTCAGTCCAATGGAAAAGTTTTCTTAGCATTGAGCCTTTTCTTTCTGTATTAACCACCTTCGGAGGGATTTATTTGATTTGGCTGGAAATCCCTTTTGTTTCTTATTTGGTGATTCTTTCAGGAACACTCATGACATTCAGCTTTATTGCGGGTGCTTTCTTTGTGTTTAAATCTCTGCTTAAAACTCCTTTGAAAAACTAAATCAATGGCCCAAAAAACGATTCTTGTTTTTTATGATTCCACTTGTGTTCTTTGTAATCGTTCAATTCTTTGGTTAATCAAAAATGATGTTGAAGATGTTTTTCGTTTTTCACATGTTTCAAGTACACTTGCTCGAGCACAAGAATTTAAAGTTTCATCAGACGCAATCTCCATACTAACAGAAAAAGGAAGCTATTTAAAAAGTAGTGCAGCTGTACTTTATTTGCTTCAAAAAACCAAGCGCTACCCAATATTGTATCGTTTTTTAAAGATCCTTCCATTAAAAAGCTTAGATGTGCTTTACAACATCATTGCTAGAAATAGGTATAAGTGGTTTGGAAATTATTCTGAGTGTAAAATTCCTGATCGTCAATTAAAATCCAAGTTTTTGGATTTTTGATTTTTTTAAAAAATGTGCGAAATCAGTGTATTTTGTTTGAAAAAAGACTAAAAACAACATAAATTGATCAAAAACGGGGCTTTTTTGAGAAAATCATTTAGCTAACACTAGTCCGCTCTTATTTTTTCCCCTTTTGAAAAGTAGGAAACTTCTTTCCCTTCTTTAAATTCCTTTACTGCTTGAACAGTACCGTCATTAGAATAGTAGAACCATCTCCCTACAGGGATTCCTTCATTATAACTTTCTTCCCAGCCTATTTGACCATTTTGATGATACCAAAACACCTTCCCGTGGGCTTTTCCTTCTTTGTAGTTTTGTTCTATTCTTTTTTCCCCGGTCTCAAAATAAAAAACGGTTTTTCCATGTTGAATACCCTCTTTAAAAGACTTAATACACTTTAATTTTCCGCTATCAAAGAATTCTTTTTCAATCTCAAGTTTAGAATCCAATACAAATTGACTGAAACACAGGGAGTATATAAAGAAAAGATAAAAGGGCAAGAATTTCATAACTTGAATTTTTTAAATTTAAAAACTATTTTTTGAAGTGATTTAAAAGATTTATTAATTCTTGAGGAGCGACAACAGAATGTTTTGCCACCGATTTCTTATTTCCTACTTTAATTGAAATAACCTCATCGGGTAACTGTGTAAACATATTTTCATCGGTTACATCGTCTCCTGCAACTAAAACAAAATCATAGGGCTCTTTGGCATAGTGATCATAGGATGCAATTCCTTTATTTGTTGTGGACGTTGTGACTTCAATAATCTTATCTCCGTCCATCAAACTGATATCGTTAGACAACATACTGGACAATACCGTCTTTAATTCCTCTGATTTTATTACTCCTAATTCTGGATCAGTTTTTCTAAAATGCCAAACCAAGGAATTTCTTTTCTGTTCAATAAAGGTTCCGGGAGTATTGTCAGTAAACTGTTGTAAAATTGGATAAACATGGTTCATCCAGCTTGAACTTGATGCATTCTTTTCTATCCATTCCTTTTGCGGTTCTTTTTCAAAATGACCGTGCTCTGCGATCATTGTTAAGTTTAAATCTTTAAATATCTGATCTAAAAACTCTGGAGGTCTCCCACTAATTATGATGACTTTGTTTTTAGGGTCTTGATTTAATTCTTTCAAAAGGTTAATGACCGTAGGTGGGGGTAATGCTTTTTTATGATTCTTATGAAATGGAACTAAAGTACCATCATAATCAAGAAGGAAAAGGCGTTTATTCGCTTGAGCATATTGTACCTCAAATTTAGAGATTGTATTTGGAGTGATTCTTTTCGTTTTATGGATTGGAATCCTTTTTGAAATTCTATCCAATTCCTTCAAAAACGTTTCTGACCAGAACTTAATATTGTAGCGTTTTACTCGTTCTCGTAATTCAGTATTCCGTTCAACTTGTTCTGAAAGGGGCATATTTAATGCCTCGTGTATGGTGTTTGATAAAGCGGTAATGTCAAAGGGGTTTACAATAAGAGACTGATGTAACTCTTTGGAAGCCCCAGCCAGTTCACTTAAAATCAAAACCCCATCATTCTGAATACGAGTTGCTAAATATTCTTTAGCTACCAGGTTCATACCATCTCTAAGGGGGGTAACCATGGCAACATCAGAAAGACGGTATAAATTAATTAAATCGTCAAAATCAAATGATCTGTAATAATACCATATCGGCGTCCAATTTACAGTTGCAAAATTTCCATTAACCCTACCTATAATCTCATCTGTTTCTCTTTTGAGTTCTTTATAATGAGAAACGTTTGCTCTTGATGGCACTAAGACCATGAGCATTCGTACTTTCTCTTTGTATTCTGGATATTGGGTTAGAAATAATTCGAATGACTTCACACGATTGATTACTCCTTTGGTATAATCTAATCGATCAATAGAAAGAATGATTTTCCCCTGATTAAGCTCTTTGTGTTTTTCAAGTTCTATTCTTAATGGAGAGAAGCTTTCTTTTTCACTTTTGGTATGATCATATGCTGTTTTTTCAAACTTTTCATAATCAATTCCCATTGGAAATGTATTGACTACAATTTCTCTATCTCCTTTTTGAATTAGGTTAAAATTTACATTTAAATGCAGGATTCTTCTTACAGAACTCAAAAAATGGCGTTCATAATCATAGGTGTGAAATCCAATCAGGTCAGAACCAAGCATTCCTTTTAATAGCTCTTCTCTTTTTGGGAAGATTCTAAAAATTTCAAAAGAAGGAAAAGGAATATGAAGGAAAAATCCAATGGTTGCGTCTTTTCTGATTGATTTGATCATTTCAGGCACTAATAATAATTGATAGTCATGAACCCATACTTGATCCCCTTCTTCAATTTCTTCAAGAATGGCATTTGCAAATTTTTGATTCACTTTCACATAGGCATTCCACTGCTGTTCATCAAACTGAAAGTGTTGTTTAAAGTAATGAAATAGCGGCCAAATGCATTTGTTTGATAGCCCTAAATAAAAATCATCAATTTCTTCATTAGACAAGGATATCGGTTTGAATTTTTTTTCGAACAACCCTTTGGATAGCGTTTCATATTCCTTGTCATCAATCTCATTTGAGCTAATCCCTGGCCATCCAATCCACAAAGATTTGCCATTTTCGTGAACAGACTTCAATCCTGTTGCCAATCCTCCAGAAGTTGGACTAAAAATCCATTGATTCTGTTGTTTTTCAATTTTAATGGGAAGTCTATTTGAAACAATGATAAATTTTGACATACTTTGCTAAACTCAAGTTTTCTTTTATTAACAAACTAAATGTATGTATAAATAAAACCCTTTTCAATGAATGGTAATTTAAATTATGGCATAATTGGAAATTGCAAATCTGCAGCCCTAATTAATGAGGACTCATCAATAGATTGGCTCTGTCTTCCACAATTTGATTCTGCATCCGTATTTGCCAAAATACTTGATGAAGAAAAAGGAGGGCATTTTAAAATCAATAATGCCGACTATACCCTCTCACAATCCTATCTTGAAAACAGCTGTATTTTAAGAACTATCTTTGAAAACAAAAGCTCTGCTT
>ENA-ORDA01002180-ORDA01002180.1-marine-metagenome-genome-assembly--contig:-NODE-2180-length-15251-cov-3.271319_pt1 | contig 15251 bp, 12 predicted proteins | sample MGYA00237778_ERZ508506 | MGnify/ENA primary metagenome ERZ508506 (study PRJEB26177, sample SAMN06267891) | marine metagenome | isolation source: Monterey Bay, California, USA | place: Pacific...
GCGGATCACTCAAGCCATCGCAGATGCGCGTGAGCATGGTGATCTGAAAGAAAATGCGGAATACCATGCTGCGCGGGAGCAGCAGAGCTTCGCCGAGGGTCGGATTCAGGAGCTCGAGCACAAGCTCTCACATGCTCAGATTATTGATATCACGACCATACCCGCATCAGGCAAGGTGATTTTTGGTGCGACGGTCACTTTGATCGATGTGAGCGATGACCGCAGCGTGACCTATCGGATTGTCGGTGAGGATGAGGCTGACGCCAAAGCAAATTTGATCTCAGTCAACTCGCCTATTGCGCGTGCCATGGTCGGTAAAATGGAAGGTGATGAGGTGGTCGTGAACGCGCCCGGCGGCGATGTGATCTTCGAGATCGACACGGTTGCGCATCTTTCATCTACATAACAATGGTTCTCATTAAGCGTATAGTCCTCCTTTTATGCTGAGGCCATTGCGCAGTGTCAGTCTCCAACACCGTTTCCCTTTGGGCGCTTCCCACGCACACGTCAGGCGTGCTGGTAGGATTTGACCCAGCGCTCCCTGAGCGCTATCGAGGCCGGCTTCAAGAATTTGGTTTCCACCTCGGTGAGCAGGTCTGTTGTCAGCACAGAACCGGTTTCGGTGCTCCCCGTGTTTATCGGGTGAGCAATGCGACTTACTCGTTGGATCAAGAACTCGCTGAACACATCCTAGTCCAATTGGTCGTAAGCGAACCCCATGTCTAAAGCACTGTTGGTTGGTACCCCCAACTCGGGCAAGACCGCACTGTTCAATCGTTTGACTGGGTTGAATCAGCGCGTTGCCAATTACCCGGGTATCACGGTCGATATTTCTGTCGGCAGGATGAAGGGGGTCGAAGACTGGGACCTGGTGGATTTTCCGGGAACGTATTCTTTGCGATCCATTTCCGACGAAGAGCGGGTTGCCGTAGCGCACTTTGAAACGTCGCTGGCCGACACCGAGGTAGGCCACGTCATGTGCGTGGTTGACGCAACGAGACTCGAGAAAAGCCTCTTCTTTTGTCTTCAGGTGATCCGTGAATGTCGCCGTCACAATCGACCTATGACAGTTGTCGCGAACATGGGCGACATTTTAAAGAAACATCGACTCAGTATCGATGTGGAGGGTCTTTCGACGACCCTAGCCGTGCCTGTTGTTCTGGTGTCAGCGCGCACCGGCGAGGGGGTGGCGCATTTACTCACCTCGCTAGCGTCTTCCACGCCAACCTCAGAAGCCATCTCGGTTGCTGAGCAGACGCCGGTACTGGCTCGCGACAGGGCATCAGAGGGCACTTCATTCTCAGGCGCTGCTTTGGAAGACAGGGCGCTCTATGAGCAGGCGCATAGGCTGGCTAAACGGTATGGTCCGGCGGCGGATGCGCTCCTGCAGATGCAATCTCGGTTTGATCGATTTTTTCTGGGTTCGTTTACCGGTGGAATAGCCTTTGTCGCTGTCATGCTGACCCTATTCCAGTCGATCTTCACCTGGTCGGCGCCAATGATGGATGCGGTCGAATCTGGGGTGACATCGTTGGGCAGTTGGCTATTGCCCTACATCGCTGACGGCATTGCCCGCGACTTTATGGCGGACGCGATATTCAGCGGTATTGGCGCCTTCTTGGTCTTCGTGCCGCAGATCTTTGTGCTCACCTTCATCATTGGCTTGATGGAAGATTCAGGTTATCTCGCTCGTGCCGCGTTGATTTGCCATAGGCCTTTGCGGTTTTTTGGCCTGAGTGGCAAAAGCTTTATCCCCATGCTGTCGGGAGTGGCTTGTGCCATCCCCGCCATTTACGCAGCGCGGTCAATCGAGTCGTCACGGGCTCGTTTGCTGACGTACCTCGCGATTCCGCTCATGCCTTGCTCTGCTCGACTGCCGGTCTACACGCTGCTGATTGCTATTTTTATTCCGCGAGACACGATCTTGTGGGGGCTCGTGGGCTGGCAGGGATTGACGCTTTTTGCCATGTACAGTTTCGGTTTGGCAGCAGGGCTACTGGTTGCTGGCGTCGTCAATCGATTCGCAAGGTTAGAGCGGCATCAGCCGTTTTTGCTGGAGTTACCCGCCTATCGAATGCCGGCGCTGATGCCCATTATCAGAAGGTCGGTGCAGCGCGCGCAGCATTTTGTGACGAGAGCGGGTTTGGTCATTTTGAGCGTGACGGTGGTGGTTTGGATACTGGGCTATTTTCCGAATCACGGCGCTGATCTGGGTGCGTCATGGTTGGGGGTTATGGGTCGCTGGATCGAGCCGATTTTCCTGCCATTGGGTCTCGATTGGCGCTATGGAGTGGCGATTGTCAGCTCCTTCCTCGCCCGGGAGGTCTTTATCGGCACGCTGGGTACCATCATGGGGATTGAGGGTGCTGCGGACAATATTGTTCCGTTGGTGGCGCAGATTCAGGCAAACGCCTTACCACTGGGTTCAGGCTTGGCGCTGCTCGTCTTCTTCGCGATCGCCTTGCAGTGTGTTTCGACGGTGGCCATTTTGGCCAAGGAGACGCATTCATGGTCATTGGCTGGACGCATGGTGATTGCTTACTTACTGTTTGCCTGGCTGGCAGCTTGGGCTACGTTTCAAGCTGCCGCAATACTGTCGTAGCGCGGTAGGTCGGGGATGCGGAACACGTTGCAGTGATGATCCACTCTGAGGCGACGGCTCTCGGCGGGGCTGGCTAAACACCGCCGCCGTCAGCGGCTTCTCTGGAGGTTGGATTTTCGTGGGTCGGCGGAGGGATTGTGTCTGATCAGGGTGGCGATGTTGCCAATACGCTGTACCAAGTGCGCACCACTTTGCTCGCACAAAGCAGCGATTACGACTTCACGCTCAGTGCGCTCGCCAACCGAGACCTTGACCTTAATCAATTCATGGTCAGTGAGCGCGCGATTCACCTCCTCCAGTACCGAGGGAGATAGGCCTTTACTGGCTACGGTGACAATCGGGCGCAGTGCATGTGCCTGCGCTCTGAATTGTCGAAGTTCTTTACTGGAGGGCATGATCTTTACCTGCGTGGCAGAATGTCGCTGTAGACTCTCATTAGACGCTAGTGTAACCCCTTGCAGGGTTTGATTGTGGACCGGGACGAGGTAGGTGTGGCGAAAAAGAAATCTTCAAGTCGAGCCTGGCTCAAAGAGCATCACGACGACATCTATGTTCAGCAGGCGCAAAAAGAAGGCTACCGGTCTCGTGCGGTCTATAAACTGATGGAGATCAATCAGCGTGACCAGATTATGCGACCAGGCATGTTCGTACTTGATCTCGGCAGCGCGCCTGGCGGGTGGTCTCATGTCGCAGGACAGTTGGTGGGTGCTCGAGGACGCGTGATAGCCAGCGATATTTTGCCGATGGACCAATTAGAAGATGTCACGTTTATTCAAGGTGACTTTACGGAAGAAGCAACCTATGACCAGATCGTGACGGCACTCGCAGGTAATCCGCTCGATGCTGTGCTCTCCGATTTAGCGCCCAATATGAGTGGTTTGCCTGAGGTTGATCAGCCCCGTGCCATGTATTTGGTGGAGTTGGCGACTGAGTTGGCGATCGGAACGCTCTCTCCAGGAGGGTCGTTTGTCACCAAAGTTTTTCAGGGCGAGGGCTTTGAAGCATGGCATCGCGAGATCCGTAGTCACTTTCAGCGCGTAGTCACTCGTAAGCCCAGTGCGTCGCGACCGCGGTCTCGAGAGGTTTATATCGTAGCGACAGGCTTTAAGGCGCCGTAGCCTCCGAAAAGCCGTGCTGCGCGACTCGGCCAGAAAAGACCCCCGTGACAGCGGGTCGACTTGAAATTGGGTCTATTGGGCCCAATAACTACCAGAATAGGCGCTGAATTCGCTTCTTTAGGGGTTTCCGTGAGAGGCGCTATACTATCGGGCCAATGCGATCGTCGCAGGCTTTAGACCGAGAGGAAGAGTTGTGAACAATATGGCTAAGAACTTGTTGCTGTGGCTATTAATCGCTGCGGTGTTGCTTTCGGTATTTAACAATTTCAACCTGCGCACCAGTACAGAGCAGGTTGGTTACTCTGCCTTCATCAGTGAAGTGCAGTCGGATCGGCTATCCAAGGTAGTCGTGGATGGCTTGACGATTAGCGCTCAGCGCAAAGATGGCTCAACGTTTGAGACCGTCCGGCCGATGGTTGAAGACCCTAAGTTGATGGACGATCTGTTGTCTCACAACATCACCGTTGAGGGCAAAAAGCCCGAGCAGCAATCGGTCTGGACGCAGTTGCTCATCGCCAGTTTCCCGATTCTGTTGATCATTGCTGTCTTCATGTTCTTTATGCGCCAGATGCAAGGTGGTGGAGGCGGCCGGGGTGGGCCAATGAGCTTTGGTAAAAGCAAGGCAAAGCTCTTAGGTGAGGATCAAATCACGACGACCTTTGCGGATGTCGCGGGCGTCGAGGAAGCCAAAGAAGACGTTCAGGAGCTCGTTGAGTTTCTGCGTGACCCAGGTCGATTTCAGAAGCTGGGTGGCAGGATTCCACGAGGCGTGTTGATGGTGGGCCAACCGGGAACGGGTAAGACCTTATTGGCAAAGGCCATTGCTGGTGAGGCGAAGGTACCCTTTTTCTCGATTTCCGGCTCTGATTTTGTCGAGATGTTCGTCGGTGTGGGCGCCTCTCGAGTACGCGACATGTTTGAGCAGGCCAAGAAGCAGTCACCCTGCATTATTTTTATTGACGAAATTGATGCGGTTGGACGCCATCGCGGCGCGGGGCTGGGGGGCGGTCACGATGAGCGCGAACAGACCCTGAACCAGCTACTAGTGGAGATGGATGGTTTTGAGATGAACGATGGCGTGATCGTCATCGCGGCAACCAACCGGCCAGATGTGCTCGACCCCGCGCTGTTGCGACCGGGGCGTTTTGATCGCCAAGTAGTGGTCGGGTTGCCCGATATTCGCGGACGAGAGCAGATTCTCAAGGTGCATATGCGAAAGGTACCGTTATCTGAGGATGTCGATTCGTCCAAAATTGCCCGCGGTACCCCTGGGTTTTCGGGCGCTGATCTCGCTAATTTAGTCAACGAGGCGGCGCTGTTTGCCGCTCGGGGTGGGCTGCGATTGGTGGGTATGAATCAGTTTGAGCTGGCGAAGGACAAAATCATGATGGGCGCCGAGCGGCGGTCGATGGTGATGTCTGAATCTGAAAAGCGCAACACCGCCTTTCACGAGGCAGGCCACGCCATTGTCGGCAGGCTCATGCCTGAGCACGATCCGGTCTACAAGGTATCGATTATCCCAAGAGGCAGGGCATTGGGGGTGACCATGTTCCTGCCCGAGGAAGATCGCTATAGCCACAGTCGTCGCCATATCATTTCGCAGATTACGAGCTTGTTTGGTGGGCGCGTAGCCGAGGAGATGACCTTGGGTAAGGATGGCATTACCACCGGGGCGTCTAATGATATTCAGCGTGCGACCGAAGTTGCCAGAAACATGGTGACAAAATGGGGACTGTCTGAGGCAATGGGTCCGCTACTTTATGATGAGGGGGGCGAAGAGGTCTTTCTTGGCAGGAGTGCTGGGCAGCCCGCTAAGGCAATGTCGGACGAGACCGCTTTGGCAATTGATCGAGAGGTGCGCAGCATCATTGACGAGTGCTACGCACAAGCGCACCAGCTGCTGGAAGATAATCGCGACAAACTTGATCTTATGGCGGACGCGCTCATGCAGTACGAGACGATTGATGCAGCACAAATCGACGAGATTATGGCGGGCAACATGCCCAGCCCTCCCTCCGATTGGTCTGGTGATGACCGCGGAACACCGCCTGACGCGGGCGAAGCGGAGTCGACAGCCAGCCCTATTGGCGGTGCTGCGACTGAGCACTGATCGACTGACTTAACCCCCGCACTGGTGATGACGCGGTCATGAGCACAGTGATCACCTGCGGGGAGCGCACCTTAGATCTCTCGCAGCCCACGATTATGGGCGTGCTTAACGTAACCCCTGATTCCTTTTCTGATGGCGGGCAGCTCTATCAAGACGCTGCATTGAGCCATAGTCTATTGCTGAAACGTGCCGAGCAGATGGTGTTGGACGGTGCTCAGCTGTTGGATGTGGGGGGAGAATCGACTCGACCCGGCGCAACACCTGTCTCCGAATCGGAAGAGCTAGACCGGGTGCTCGGGGCCGTAGAGGCTCTCACGCGCCACGTTGACGCTGTGATCTCGGTGGATACGAGTACGCCCAGCGTGATGACCGAGTCGGCGCGATTAGGTGCGGGACTCCTGAACGATGTTAGGGGCTTTCGACGACCAGGTGCATTGGAAGCGGCGTCTGCCACGGGGCTACCCGTTTGCATTATGCATATGCAAGGCGAGCCCGATACGATGCAGCAAAACCCCGAGTACGACGATGTGATGTCGGGCGTGCGTGATTTTTTTACCGATCGCCTTAACGCTTGTGAGGCGGCTGGTCTGTCACGGGGGCAGGTTATTCTCGATCCCGGGTTCGGCTTTGGCAAAACCGCTGAACACAATTTCCACCTCTTGGCGCGCTTGAAAGAGCTGTGTCTGACTGAGCAGCCTATTTTGGTGGGGCTGTCCAGAAAATCGATGATTGCCAGCGTATTAGATAAGTCGCCAGAAGAGCGCGTGTTCGCCAGCGTGGCTTTAGCGCTGATGGCAGTTGAGCGAGGGGCGAGTATAGTGCGAGTCCACGACGTTGCCGCCACGGCGGATGCTTTGGCGATGTGGCGCGCTCTACCTGGAGTAGTGATCGATGAATAAGCAATTCTTTGGCACCGATGGCATTCGCGGCGCGGTGGGCCAATACCCCATCACGGCTGACTTTATGCTCAAGCTAGGTTGGGCTGCCGGTAAAGTGTTTGGAGAAACCGATAGCGTGACCCATGTCTTAATAGGCAAAGACACTCGCGTATCGGGCTACATGTTTGAGTCTGCGTTAGAGGCCGGTCTGGTCGCGGCGGGTGCCCGTGTCACCCTACTGGGACCGATGCCAACGCCGGCGGTGGCGATGCTAACGCGTAGCCAAAAAGCCTCAGCAGGTATTGTAATTAGTGCGTCACACAATACTTTTAGCGACAACGGCATTAAGTTCTTTAATGCCGATGGTGGCAAGTTATCGGACGAGGTGGAATTGCAGATCGAGGCGCAGTTAGCGCAGCCCATGGAGACCGTTCCGTCCGCCGAATTGGGTAAAGCGACGCGATTGTCGGATGCGCCGGGTCGTTACGTTGAATTTTGTAAAAATACGTTCCCAGCGGCGTTGAGTTTACGGGGTCTAAAGCTGGTGATCGATTGTGCGCATGGCGCGACTTATCAAGTGGCGCCGCAAGTGTTCGCCGAGTTGGGCGCCTCGGTCGTTCAAGTGGGCGCTGAACCTGATGGCTTCAATATCAATGAAGGGGTGGGGTCGACGTCACCGGCGACTCTGCAGGAAAGAGTGTTGAGTGAGCAGGCCGATGCGGGCATTGCGTTTGATGGCGATGGTGATCGTGTGCAGTGTGTCGCCGCAGACGGCAGCGTGGTTGATGGCGATGAACTGCTGTTTATTATCGCAATGGATCGCGTGCGCCGTGGCGAGGTTGTTGAGGGCGTTGTTGGCACACAGATGACCAACTTAGGCATGGAGCAAGCATTAGCGGAGCACGGCGTTTCGTTAGTGAGAGCGAGCGTGGGTGATCGTCATGTCTTGGCGGCGATGTCACAAAGAGGCTGGTCACTGGGTGGAGAGGCCTCCGGTCATATTATTTGCGGAGACGTAGCGACTACTGGCGATGGCATTATTGCCGCCTTACAGGTTTTGGCAGCGATGATCGGCTCTGGAGAGTCCTTAATCGCTTTAAAAAATGGCATGCATAAGCTCCCGCAGACGATGATCAACGTGCCAATAGCCGCCGGCTTTGAGCTCTCCCAATGTGCCCCAGCGCTCGCTGAAAGCGAGCGAGTGGAGGCTTTGCTGGCAGACAGAGGGCGTCTGGTGCTCAGGCCTTCAGGGACTGAACCGGTGATCCGAGTGATGATCGAGGGCAGGGATGCAGCGGAAAACCTGCAACTGGCCGAGGGTCTTGCTGAGGTCATTCGGCAGTCCGTTTAGCGGGGTTGCGAGGGGGGGCCGCGCCCAGTATCATCTCGCGCCCTAGAGTTCTGCCTCGAAAAGGTCGATTCATGGAACAAATAACGCTCATAGTTCATCTGTTGGTTGCTCTCGCACTGATTGCATTGATTTTGCTGCAACGCGGCAAAGGGGCCGATATTGGCGCCTCATTTGGTGCGGGCGGGTCTCAGACCTTATTTGGCAGTGGCGGAAGCGGTAATGCGCTAACCCGAATGACCGCTTGGTTATCGGCGATTTTTTTCGCGAGTAGTTTTGGATTGGCTGTGATTGCCGATAACCGGACGGCGAGCGAAGAGGATTTGGGGTTCGAGATTCCGATGACGCAAGCTGCCGATACGGATATGCCGGTGAGTGATATGCCGGTGATGGATTCTCAGGGGGATCTTCCTCTGAACGACGCACCCGCCGTTGAAGGCGAGTGATGAACACAATTTGCGGGAGTGGTGGAATTGGTAGACACGCTATCTTGAGGGGGTAGTGGCCTTTGGCTGTGCGGGTTCAAGTCCCGCCTTCCGCACCAATTATCAAAAGGCTTCCCACGGGAAGCCTTTTTGGTTTTTAAAGTCTATACCGAGACAGCCATCATAGGGACCTGAATTGCCCTACCGTCGGCCTTTTACGCTCCGCAGACAGGCTTCGGCTAGCAGAGAGTCAGCGCGACCGTGATGGTCACATTGTTTGGCAGCTTCTTTGGCACTGTCTTTGGAAAATTGTGCTGTGCGTAGGGATCGATTGGTCAGGCGGGAGCATACAGGGGAAGTTTCTGCGGTTGCCCGTGCCGCTGTGTTCTCATCGTCAAGAATGATGGGTGATCAAGACCGAGACGGTAAATGTTCCAGTTGACGCCGGTGCCCACGATTCCTATACTCCGCGACCTCAGTTTGTGGTCTATGACCACTGTGACGCCTGCGTCGACCTAGTTGTGAACTAGTAGATGCTGAAAAGGGGGCGGTCACGAAGAGTATTGATGCGGGGTGGAGCAGCCTGGTAGCTCGTCGGGCTCATAACCCGAAGGTCGTCGGTTCAAATCCGGCCCCCGCTACCAATTTGACGGCAGACACGTGTTTGCTGGCCGTCACATCGAAAGCCCCTTTTGGGGCTTTTTTGTGGCCGCTTGTTGAGGCGGGGTGGAGGAAAAATAATGTCGGGGAGGGAAGCGAATTTAATGCAGCTTTTGCAGCCGACGATAGAATCGATGGGATTTGAGTTGTGGGGAATCGAGTTGGTTTCTCCAGGAAAGCGCCCCACATTGCGGATCTATATTGATGCCGACGACGGGGTGAGCATTGATCATTGTGCTCAAGTGAGCCATCAGGTGAGTGGGGTGCTCGACGTTGAGAACCCGATTAACGGAGAATATACCCTAGAGGTATCGTCTCCCGGTGTAGACCGATTGCTGTTTCGTCCGGAACATTACGCCGCTTATGAGGGCGAGGTGGTGGACATTCGGCTCCGGCTGCCGGTAGCAGGGAGGCGGCGCTTTAAAGGGTTTTTGGTCGCGATGAATGATGAGTCAATCACGTTAAAGATTGACGATGATGAGTTTGAGTTGCCTCGGCGATCGATTGATCGAGCCAGGGCTTTTCCCCGGCTAGAGCTTGGTCAGGGTAAACATTAGGGCGGTAATACTGTGACGACAGGCTGGTCATGAACTGGCCTCGACAATAAGTAGAGAGCGAAGAGATGAGTAAAGAAATCTTGATGGTGGCTGAGGCAGTCTCGAATGAAAAGGGGGTGTCCGAGGACATCATCTTTGAGGCGATTGAGTTGGCGCTGGCTACGGCGACCGCAAAGCGGTACGACGAAGAGGCCGACATTCAAGTCGTTATTGATCGAGAGTCCGGAGACTATGTGACGAAACGTCGCTGGTTGGTGATGCCGGATACAGAGATGGCCCTGTTGGGAACGCAATTCACGACTGAAGAAGCGGCGGAAGTGAGCGCGTCATTGCAAATTGGTGACTATCACGAGGAAACGGTCGAAAACGTCGGGTTTGGGCGCATAGCCGCGCAGACTGCGAAGCAAGTGATCGTGCAACGGGTGAGGGATGCAGAGCGCGCCCAGATCGCAGATGAGTATCGCAGTCGCGAAGGTGAGCTGCTCGCAGGCACCGTTAAGAAGGTGACTCGAGACAATATTATCGTCGACCTGGGTAACAACGCAGAAGGGCTGTTACCCCGTGGTGAGTTAGTGGGCAGAGAGACCTTTCGGATTAATGATCGGGTGCGTGCCATTCTGACTGAAATCAATACGGAATCACGGGGTCCGCAGCTCATCCTGTCGCGATCCTGCCAAGAAATGCTGGTTGAGCTCTTTAAAATTGAGGTGCCCGAGATTTCTGAGGGCGTCATTCAGATCAGGGCGGCCGCAAGAGATCCCGGTTCACGAGCGAAGATCGCTGTTAAGACGGGTGATCAGCGGATTGATCCTGTCGGTGCCTGTGTGGGTATGCGCGGATCCCGCGTTCAGGCGGTCTCCAACGAGCTGGATAACGAACGCGTCGACATTATTCTCTGGGACGATAATCCCGCTCAGCTGGTCATTAATGCGATGTCTCCGGCAGAAGTGGAGTCGATCGTGGTCGATGAGGATAACTCGACGATGGAAGTCGCGGTTGCCGAAGATAATCTGGCACAAGCCATCGGTCGTGGCGGACAAAACGTGAGGTTGGCATCAGACCTCACGGGATGGGTCATCAATGTCATGAGCGTCGATGACGCGATTGAGAAGCAAGAGACAGAAGCGGGCGAAGTGATCGAGCGCTTTATGGTCGCGCTGGATATCGACGAAGATATCGCCGCGGTGCTGGTGGAGGAGGGCTTCACAACGCTCGAAGAAATCGCCTATGTCCCACTGGAAGAAATGAACAACATTGAAGGGTTCGACGAGGAAATCTCGGAAGAGCTCAGGGCGAGAGCAAAAGACGCACTCCTTACGCAAGCCATCGCGTCAGAAGAGCAATTGGATGCGAATGAGCCCGCCGAGGATTTGCTCACGATGGAGGGCATGGATCGACACTTGGCCTTCTTATTGGCAAGCAGAGGGATCATTACGATGGAAGATCTCGCTGAGCAAGGCGTTGACGATTTATTAGATATTGAAGATATGACGGCAGAGCGTGCGGCTGAAGTGATTATGACAGCTCGCGCCCCTTGGTTCGCTGAGGAGGAAGAGGCAACCGCCTGACAGAATGTTGGGCTGAGCATGCACTCGAAGAACTGAGCGGTTAGGGAGAAAGATATGGCACAAGTGACAGTATCGCAGTTAGCGGAAACAGTGGGCGCATCGGCAGAGCGGCTACTTGCCCAGATGAAGGATGCGGGTTTGCCCCACGCCTCGGCTGAAGAGGCTGTCTCTGAGGAGGATAAGCAAACGCTGCTCGCCTTCCTCAAGAAAAGCCACGGAGAGGGAACGGGCGCGCCCAAGAAAATTACGCTAAAGCGCAAGTCGGTCAGTACTTTACGAGCTGGCGGTGCCGGCAAGCGCACGGTTAACGTTGAAGTGCGTAAAAAGCGGACTTACGTCAAGCGCGATGAAGAAGCAGAGTCCACGGATGAAGCCGGTGTTCCCGAATTAGTTGAAGAAGTGGTAGCCGAGCCGGGCGCAGAGATGCTTGAAGCCCAGGTGGCAGAACCAGAAGCAGAGCTGACGTTAGACGACGCAGAATCGGCGGTAGACGAGAAGGACCCAGAGGTATTGCGGCAGCGAGCTGCTGCGCGTCGTAAGGCAGAAGAGCAGGCGAGACAGCTGCAGTTAGACGCAACGGTTAAGGCGCGCGCTGAAGAAGCGGAGCGGCAAGCACAAGAGGCGGCCACTCAGCCTGCCAGTAAAGACGTTGATAGAAAACCGAAGCGTCTTCATGCGGCGCCGGCAAAGACCGATGCAGCGCCGAAAAGAGACGAGCTACGGCGTAAGTCTGGTAAGGGCCGCACAGACCGTGGTGGCGCTCGCGGCAAGCAGCGAGGCCACAATCTGTCGATTACCGATTTGGCAGCCGCAGAAGGGGGCGTCGTCAGGCGCCGAGGAAGCCGCAGGAAGAAGGGTCAAGGCGAACCCAATCAGCATGGCTTTGAGCAGCCTACAGACCGAATAGTGTATGACGTTAATGTGCCAGAGAGCATTATGGTTGGCGATTTGGCGCAGCAGATGGCGGTCAAGGCGGGCGAGGTAATCAAGGAGCTGATGAAGCTTGGCGTGATGGCCACGATTAACCAAGTGCTAGACCAAGACACCGCAACGCTTGTGGTGGAAGAGCTCGGCCATCGCGTCGTCCTCAAAAGCGCGGAGGAAGTCGAGGAGCGACTCGAGGAAACCTTGACCAACCAGGGCGGTAATCCAGAGCCAAGAGCGCCTGTAGTGACCGTCATGGGCCACGTCGACCATGGTAAAACGTCGTTACTGGATTATATTCGCGAGTCGCGAGTCGCCAGTGGCGAAGCGGGGGGAATTACCCAGCACATTGGGGCGTACCACGTGAAAACTGACCGGGGCATGATCACCTTCCTCGACACTCCCGGTCACGCCGCCTTTACCGCAATGCGAGCGCGGGGTGCCAAATCGACCGACATCGTGATTTTGGTGGTGGCGGCTGATGATGGTGTGATGCCGCAAACAGAAGAGGCCGTCCAGCACGCAAAGGCAGCGGGCGTTCCGATTGTGGTGGCAGTCAACAAGATGGACAAAGAGGGTGCTGATCCTGAGCGAGTGAAAAACGAGCTTTCGGCAAAAGAGGTCATACCAGAAGAGTGGGGCGGTGATACGCAATTTATTCCTGTGTCTGCGCATACGGGAGAGGGCGTTAACGAATTACTCGACGCACTGTTACTGCAATCGGAGTTGTTGGAGCTGACTGCTCCCGCCGACGTGCCGGCATCGGGCATCGTGATTGAGTCACGGCTCGACAAAGGGCGCGGTGCGGTTGCGTCATTGCTGATTCAGCAAGGTACGTTGCGGCAGGGCGACATTGTGCTCGCCGGCGTGCAGTCTGGTCGAGTGAGAGCCATGTTGGATGAAAATGGCCAGCAGATAAAAGAAGCAGGTCCGAGTATTCCCGTAGAGGTGCTAGGTCTTGACGGGACGCCCGATGCGGGGGATCCCGTTGTCGCGTTGGAGAGCGAAAAGAAGGCCCGTGAGGTCGCCGATTTCCGCCAAGAAAAAATGCGAACCTCCAAGTTGGCACGGCAGCAAGCCGCTAAGCTCGACAATATGTTCGAGACGATGACGGCTGGATCGGTCGAGACCTTGAACTTGATTATCAAGGCGGATGTCAGGGGCTCATTTGAGGCACTTCAAGGCGCCTTGATCGATCTGGGCAATGATGAGGTGAAGGTCAATATTGTGTCCGGAGGCGTTGGTGGTATCTCTGAGACTGATATCAGTCTTGCCATGACCAGCTCTGCCATCATTATTGGCTTTAACACGCGAGCTGATGTGAAGGCGCGCGCCGCAGCGGAGAACGAAGGTGTCGAAATCCGTTATTACAACGTCATTTATGATTTGATTGATGATGTGCGCGCCGCTCTGTCGGGCATGCTATCGCCCGAGATGCGAGAGGAAATTGTTGGTATCGCAGAGGTGCGCGATGTATTCCGGTCCCCGAAGTTTGGCCTGATTGCTGGCTGTATGGTGATCGAAGGCACCGTTCATCGTTCCAAGCCTATTCGGGTCTTGCGCGATAACATTGTGATCTACGAGGGTGAGTTGGAGTCTTTGCGCCGCTTTAAAGACGACGCTAGCGAAGTGCGTAATGGCACGGAGTGTGGCATTGGTGTGAAAAATTATACCGATGTTAAAGCGGGCGATCTCATCGAAGTCTTCGATGTCAATGAAATCGCTAGGAGCCTCTGAAGGGACTCGCTATGGGCAAGGAATTCGAGCGGACGCAGCGCGTCAGTCAGTTCTTGCATCAAGAGCTAGCGAGACTATTGCACTCAACAGTGCGTGATCCGCGTGTTCAGCGGATCAATCTGACTGATGTTGAGGTGAGTCGGGACTTGTCCCATGCCAAGGTTTTTTTCACCTTGCTAGATGACCATTCTGAGGCCGATCGGGCCGACATCGCGGCGGTACTGAGGAAAGTGTCTGGGTTTTTACGGTCTGAGCTTGCTAAACAGTCCGCGATGCGAACGGTACCAAGACTGAGCTTTCGCTTTGATGAGAGTGTTGGGCGTGGACGTGATATGGAAAGTTTACTCCGAGAGGTTCGTAAAGCCGACGCGGTACTATTCGACCATCAGGGCATCGATGAGGGAGCAGGTGAGGGTGCTGACGCAGAGGCCCACAATGGCTCAGATTCTGATCCGTCAGTAGCCTAGCCAAGATGGCTCGACGTCGAAAAGGGCGGTCGGTTAACGGCTTGCTGATCTTAGATAAACCTGCGGGAATGACCTCTAATGGCGCCCTGCAACGCGCCAAACGCCTCTTCTCTGCCGCTAAAGCAGGCCATACGGGTGCGCTAGATCCTTTGGCAACCGGTGTACTGCCACTGTGCTTCGGCGAGGCGACCAAATTCTCACAGTTTTTGCTCGACGCTGACAAAGGGTATCTCAGTACCATTGTGCTTGGTATTGCGACTGATACGGCCGATGCCGACGGGCAGGTGATCGCGCGAAAAGAGGCAACCGCGGTCGATGCAGACGCAGTACGCGATGCCATGGCAACATTGACCGGCGCCATTGAGCAAGTACCACCGATGTACTCTGCACTGAAAGTGGATGGTCAGCCGCTGTACAAGCGGGCACGGGCGGGAGAAGAGGTCGAACGATCCGCTCGCCCAGTGCATATCCATCATTTTGATTTATTGGACTGTACCCCCGGTGAGGAGGCTGAAATCAGCACGGCTGTGCTTTGTAGTAAAGGCACCTACATTCGCGCATTGGCCGAGGACCTCGGCACGGCATTGAACTTGCCTGCGCATGTTAAGACGTTACGACGAACTCAGGCGGGGCCCTTTGGACTCACTAATGCGGTGACGCTGGAGCAGTTGGAGGCGGCTGTGGAGGCTGGTTCGGAGGACAGCCTCGATGCATTGCTGCTACCTGTCGATGCTAGCCTCACTCATTTACCGCGTGTATTGCTCTCAGAGGCAGCCACTTTTTACCTGCGAAAGGGCCAGACAGTGGTAGTGCCAAATGGCCCACGGAGTGGTATGGTGCGGATCGCTGACGCAGGG